>R07__coassemble_1051_pt1 | contig 8373 bp, 8 predicted proteins | sample R07__metabat2_high_PE_033 | metagenome-assembled genome bin R07 | reverse complement strand
TCAGAAAATTATAGAAAGGAAATCCGCAAATGAAGGTTATTTTAACAACAGATGTCCCTCGCGTCGGCAAAAAGGGCGATCTCCTCACTGTGGCGGACGGCTATGGCAGGAACTTCCTTGTCGGTCGTGGCGTGGCAATTGAGGCGACTGCTGGGAAATTAAAGGACTACCAATTCCAAAAGAAAAACCAAGAAGACAAGACTGCAAAGCTCCGTGCAAAGGCAGAGGAGAAAAAGTCTGAGCTTGATGGCAAGGTTGTAACCCTCGCCACAACCTGTGGCAACACAGGCAAACTCTTTGGTGCAGTGACGACAGCCCAAATTGCAGAAGCATTGAAGAAGCAATTCAAGCTAACAATTGACAAAAAGGACATTAAGGTGGAGGAAACAATAAAATTACTCGGGCAATATCCAGTGAAGTTAAAACTCTTCCAAGGTGTGGAAGCCCAGATGACCCTTTCCGTGGAAAAAGCCTAGCAATGGAATTAACAAATTTTGACCGAGTGCCTCCATATAATGCCGAGGCAGAAAGGGCTGTGCTTGGCTCCTGCCTCCTGGACGGGACTTGTCTCCCAACCGTAATGGAAATAGTCGAGCCAGACGATTTCTATGACCCTCGCAACAGAAAACTTTTCTCCTTTATGGTTGAGCTGAACAACAAAGACATTGCAACAGATGCCATAACGGTGGAAAATGAAATAAAAAAATCCGGCGAGGAAGAGACCATCGGCGGCAGGACTTTCCTTGCCTCCCTCACTGACTCTGTCACGACAGTTGCAAATGTTGAGTATCACGCCCAAATCGTGAAGGACAAGGCACTTCACAGAAACCTCATCACAGTCGGCTCCGACATCGCACGCATTGGCTTCGAGGAAGACAAGGAAAGCGACGACGCTCTGGAAGAAGCAGAGCAAATGGTTTTCGCCCTCTCTCGCAGTGGCAGGATGTCCAACATGAAGAGTGCTCACGACATCTTGCTCACCACAATGAGAGACATAGAAATGCGCCTCGCTGGTGGCAGAGACCTCACGGGGATTGCGACGGGCTTTCGTGCCTTTGACGCACTTTCCGCCGGGCTCCAAGGTGGGTCTCTTTACATCTTGGCTGCTCGCCCTGCAATGGGAAAGACATCACTTGCCCTGAACATTGCACAATATGTCGCTACAAAGCAAAACATCCCTGTTCTCATCTTCACACTTGAAATGTCATCCGAACAAATAATTGAGAGGATGCTCTCTTCAGAAGCAAAGGTTAATATGAGAGAACTCTTCCGCGTCAAGAGCTCTCAGTCAGAGAATTGGAACTCGCTTACACGGGCAGCAACCGCTTTGGAAAGGGCTCCAATTTACATTGACGACAGCACTCCCCTGACCACAGTGGAAATCCGAGGCAGGTGCCGTCGCTTCGCTTCCAAATATGCAACAGACGGCAAGGGGCTCATCGTGATAGACTATCTCCAGCTCATGGAAGTGGCAAAGAAGCGTGACAACAGAACTGTTGAAGTTTCGGAAATCTCTCGCACCTTAAAGAGCGTGGCTCGTGAATTTAAGATGCCGGTTCTCGCCCTTTCACAACTTTCCCGTGATGTGGAAAAGCGCGACAAAAAAGTGCCTCAACTTTCCGACCTTCGTGAATCCGGGGCTATTGAACAGGATGCGGACATGGTTATGTTCCTCTACCGTGAGGCATATTACAATTCTGAACAGGACAATTCTAATGCCACAGCGGAACTTCACATAGCCAAAAACAGAAGCGGAGCCACTGGCAAACTTGACCTCGTATTTTTCAGCGAATTTTCAAAATTTGAAAACACCTTTACTTCATAAGGGGGTGAGAAAATGCAACTTACAAAAAAGCAAAGTTACGTGGCAATTTTTCTTTTTTCTCTTATTATTGCCTTCTTAATTGGACTTTGGTTCATTGGTCCAAAGCAAAGTGACTTGGATGACATCGCAAACAATGCCATAGATGAATGCAAAAAACTTGATATCAACCTCACAGTTGGCAACAAAAGGACAACAGGCTTCCTCATCAAGACTTTTCGCTTTGAAGATGTCGTAGCGGAGTTTAACCCTGTTCGCTTGTGCTTTTCAAGCATAAGTGCAACACCATCTCTCAAAATGTATACAGATGGCGTCACGGACGGCAAGGTTTCTCTCAAAAATGTCACACTTGAACTTCCATTTTTCGGGGCAGTTAACTTCGGGAACGGACAGGCACACCTCTTTGTTGACAAGGAAGATAACATCTATATTAGCGACTTTGTTTTCAAGGGACTTTGCACTGTGATGGGACATTTCAACATAATAAAGACACAAAACCTGCTTGATTACAGCTTCACCTTTGCACCAAGCAAAGACCAAGTGGCTTTCTTCATCACGCTTATTACACTTGGTGTTCCACTTAAAAAGTTGGACGATGGTCGCTTTGTCTTAGCGTGCAAATCAAAATTACCTAGTATTTCACCAGCTAACACTGGCAAGAAATAAAAATTTTATTTATTCAAAGGAGAATTAAAAATGGGAAATTTAGCAAACTACTTAACAGGCAAAGACAAAACAGCAGGCTTTCAGAAATTTTCTTGGTTTCGTGCCATTGCTTTTGTCGTCTTTGTGGTAGCAGTGATCATCTGTGGTCGCATCGTCGTCGTTGGCTTGCCAGACAGACAGGAAAATGTTTGGCTTGACACAAGCGATCTGCCGGACGAAAATGTTGCACTCGCAACAATACTGGCAAACAGAAGAACGATTAATTTGCATGGTGTCACTGTCCAGGCACTTGGACTTGACCAAAAGGTAGCAACTAAAAATATTTTGTCGCTACTTTCACTCTTTGGTGCGACGGACATTCCAGTAACATCTGGTGCACGCGGTGCATTGTTTCAAGAACAGGTAACACTAGATTCAAAGTTTGCAGTCGGTGACCTTGGGCTCAAGGACAATGGCAAAAATTACATAGAGGGAAATAGCATTCTTGGCATGAGAAACGCAATCGTCTCCTTGCCAGATGATGAAAAGATAACAATCATTGCACTTGCACCTCTCACAACAGAGGCACTACTTTTGCAAGCTTACCCAGAGGTTGCACAAAAGATCTCTTGCATCATCTTTATGGGAGGAGCGATCAATGTTCCAGGCACACAAACAAAGGATGCAGAGTTCAACATCTATCAAGACCCAGATGCATTTGAAATTGTCAGAAGAAGCGGTGTGCCTCTCGTCATGATTCCACTCGACCTCACGCAGAGCTTGAAGCTCGCAAGGGAAGACTTTGAGCCACTACTCAATAGCGACAAGGAAGAACTCGTGCAAATCGGACGCTTCATCGACCAAATTTCTAAGAGCCGCGATGAGTTCAAGGGGCAGGAAGCACCAGTTCACGATATGGTCTGTGTGCAATACCTCACAAACCCCAAGAACTTCAAGGGCTACTATGCAGATGTTGAAGTCGTGAGGAGTGGGGAGCAAAGAGGAAAGATAACCGTCACGCCAAAAGAGGACGGCAAAAAAGAAGGTGTTTACATCCTCTCTGAATGCTCACAGGAAAATTTCGTCAAGACATTCAAGCAACATCTCGATGCCTTAACAGAATACATCTACTACTTCAAGGTTCAAAAATAATCTAGTAAAAAATAAAATAATGGGTTTCAGATAAACAAATGTTTATCCGAAACCCAATTTTTTTTGGTAGATAGTAACTTCAAGTTGCAAAGAGAAGCAATTGTGGAACATTTTTTGTCCAAAACTTTTTGTAGCAGTTACAATTTACAATATTTTGTTGTATAATCCATCAGTTATTCAATTTCGCAATATTAAATGTTTAGGAGTGAATACAAATGGCAAAATTTACATTAGAAGGCGAGAAAATATACGAAGCAGAAAAGGTCACGCCAAGAGAATTAGCATCGATTTGGCACCTCAAAAAGGCTTTGGCACTTTCTGCTAACGGCACAATAGTTGACTGCAACAAAGAGTTCACAGAGGACACTGATTTTTCGCAGATACTCGGCGACACTGAGGAAGGTCAGGCACTGCTCCGCCACTCCACTGCACACCTCATGGCACAGGCAGTGTTGCACCTTTATCCAGAAGCAAAATTCGGCATTGGTCCTGCAATAAAAGACGGATTTTATTATGACATCCGTTTTCCAGAAAGCATTTCCGAGGACGACCTCGCCACAATTGAAAAAGAAATGAGAAAACTCAGCGAGGCAAAGATTCCCTTGACACGCTCTGTGATTTCAAAAGCAGAAGCCTTAAAAATGTTTGCCAACAAGGGAGAAAATTTGAAGACCGACCTTATTGAAAACATAGAGGACAACACAGTTTCAATTTATAATCAAGGAGACTTCTGCGACTTGTGCCGCGGTCCTCATGTCTTTGACACTGGGAGAATTAAATTTTTCAAACTTCTTTCCCTCGCTGGTGCCTATTGGCATGGCGACGAGCACAACGAAATGCTGACAAGAATTTATGGCACAGTTTTTGCCTCGGAAGCAGAGTTAAAAGACCATTTGCGGAAACTTGAAGAAGCAAAGGCTCGTGACCACAGGAAGCTCGGCAAGGAGCTGAACCTCTTCTCAATCCACAATGAAGGGCCAGGCTTCCCGTTCTTCCACCCAAAAGGCATGGTCATTATGAATGCACTCCAACAATTCTGGAGGAACGAGCACACTCGCCGTGGCTATGTTGAAGTCAAGACTCCGATGATCCTTGACCGCTCTCTCTGGTTGCAATCAGGACACTGGGATCACTATAAGGACAATATGTATTTCACAACAATTGACGAGCAACCATTTGCAATAAAGCCAATGAACTGCCCCGGTGGTATTTTGATTTACAAGAACGAGAAGCATAGCTATAAGGAGCTCCCAATTCGCATGGGAGAACTTGGCTTCGTCCACCGTCACGAGAGGAGCGGTGCATTGCATGGGCTCATGAGGGTTCGTGCCTTCACACAAGACGATGCCCACATCTTCTGCACAAAGGAGCAAATCAAGGACGAAATCAAGGCAATAATGGACCTTGAAAATTATGTTTACACAAAGGTCTTCAACTTCAAATATTTTGTGGAACTATCAACACGCCCCGAAGACTCAATGGGCGACCCAGAGCTTTGGGAGTTGGCAGAAAACTGCTTGCGTGAAGCCCTCGAGGAAACAAACACGCCATACAAATTGAACCCCGGCGACGGTGCTTTCTATGGTCCAAAGATAGATTTCCACTTGGAGGATTGCATTGGCAGAACATGGCAATGTGGCACAATCCAATTAGATTTCCAAATGCCAGAGAAATTTGACATCACCTACATTGGGCAAGACGGAGCAGAACACCGCCCTGTCATGCTTCACAGAACAATCATGGGAAGCATTGAGAGATTTATGGGCATCCTGATTGAAAATTACGCAGGTGCATTCCCCTATTGGCTCTCCCCGGTCCAGGCAAAAATTTTGCCGGTGAGCGAAGCCTTCAATGACTATGCATTCCAAGTTGTATCTGACCTCAAAAAGGCAGGTATCAGAACAGAAATTGACACAAGAGACGAAAAACTTGGCAAAAAAATCCGCGACGCACAACTTGAAAAGGCTTATTACATGATCGTAATCGGAGCAAAGGAAGTAGAGACAAAGACAATAGCAATCCGCCAGAGAAGCGAAGGTGACAAGGGAAGCATGACACTAGACGAATTTGTCGCCTTAGCAAATTCAGAATTTAACCCTATGTAAAATTAATTAAAGAGGTATTTGAGATGAGCAAAGAAAGATTCCTTTTCACATCTGAATCAGTGACGGAAGGACATCCTGACAAACTCGCAGATCAAATTTCCGACGCAATTTTAGACTCAATTTTGGAAAAAGACCCTATGGGGCGTGTGGCAGCAGAAACGCTCGTCACAACAGGGCTAATCACCATTGCAGGAGAAATAACGACAAGTTGCTATGTTGACATTCCAAAAATTGCAAGGCAAACTGCAAAGGAAGTCGGTTACACAAGAGCAAAATATGGCTTTGATGCCTCAACATGCTCGGTTCTCACATCCATTGACGAACAGTCACCAGACATCTCGCAAGGTGTGACAACTGCAATAGAAGCCAGAAATTTGTCCAGCGACGAAATAGACAAAATAGGTGCTGGCGACCAAGGAATGATGTTCGGCTTCGCCACAAACGAAACAGAAGAACTTATGCCACTGCCCATCACCCTTGCACATAAATTGACAAGGCAACTTGCGAAGGTAAGAAAGGAAAACATTCTCCCCTACCTGAGGCCAGACGGCAAAAGCCAAGTTACAGTGGAATATGTGGAAGGAAATCCCGTAAGGCTAGACACAATCGTCCTTAGCACTCAGCACCACCCAGCAGTCGCGATAGAACAAATTGAAAAAGACCTTAAAGAATTTGTTATTGCTCCAATCATTCCAGAAAATTTCAAGGGCGACAAAATAAAAATTCTAGTCAACCCAACAGGGCGTTTTGTCCTCGGCGGACCAGCTGCTGATTGTGGATTGACCGGCAGAAAAATAATCGTTGATACCTATGGTGGTAGCGTGCCACACGGTGGCGGTGCTTTCTCTGGCAAGGACCCAACAAAGGTTGACAGAAGTGCTGCATATATGGCTCGCTACGCAGCAAAGAATCTTGTTGCAGCAGGGCTTGCCGACTCCTGTACATTGCAGGTTTCATACGCAATAGGCGTGGCTCGCCCAGTTTCTCTCATGATTGACACAAAAGGCACTGGTAAAATTTCAGACGAAAAATTAACTAGCCTTGTGCAACAGGTGTTTGACTTCCGCCCAGCAGCAATCATAAATAATCTTGACCTCAGAAAACCTCAATACAAACGCCTTGCAGCCTATGGGCATTTCGGGCGAACAGACCTCTCCCCTCTTCCTGCCTGGGAAAAGACAGACAAGGTCAAGGAACTCCTAGACTTGCTCTAAATGGACAAAAAACTTTTTACTCAACACAAGATAAAAAATATTGCACACATTTTGCAACATCTGTTCTTCCCATTCAGGTGCCCAATCTGCTATAAGCCTGCCACCTATGGTTGCAAAAGGTGCATTGCCTCTTCTATTATGCCTGTACCGATTTTCTGCGTGAATTGTGGTTTGCCTCATACAGAAGAGTCAAATTGCAAAAATTACATTCCACTGCTTGCCCTTTCCACTTATAGCGATGGAATCAGAAAATTCATTATAAAATTGAAATTTCACAATTACAGACCGCTCGGCAAACTTTTTGGAAGATTTTTGGCTCACAGGTTTTGCGAAAGAATAGAGAATCTGTCCCCAGACTATTTAACATTCATCCCAAACCACAAAAACAGTGCTCGCACCTTTTCTCACACGGAGGACATCGCCATCGGGCTTGGTGAAAAGATAGGTATCCCCGTCTCTGATTGCCTTGAATGGAAATTTTCCATTGCACATCAAATTGGCAAAACAGGGGCTGAGCGAGAGGAACTTGCAAGTGACAGTTTGCGGGTAACGGATGAAGCAAACATTGTCGGAAAGAAATTTATCTTGATTGATGATGTTTACACTACTGGTAGCACGGCTCGTGCAGGAATACAGGCACTCAAAAATGCAGGAGCCGAGTGTTTAGCAATCATGGTTGTAGCAAAACAAATTTCCTAAGAATTTACACGAAAGAAAATTAAAATGATAGATTTAGCAAGGTGTCTCAGATTTTATGCTGTGACAAACAATAATTGGAAAGATTATAAAAAATTCTTAAATGACATAGAGACCTCACTCGCAAACGGCGTCACAATTTTGCAACTCAGAGAGAAAAACATATCGCTTGACGATTTTACCCGTGAAGCAATAGATATAAAAAAACTCTGCCAGGCATATTCAGTTCCGCTTGTAATCAATGACAATCTAGAAGTCGCCTTGTCAGTTGGGGCTGACGCTCTCCACATTGGACAGACAGACGGAGATGTAAGGGAAATCAAAAGGCAACTGCCACGAGACATTGCACTTGGCGTTTCTGCCACAAATGTGACGGAAGCACGGCAAGCTGAGGCGGACGGAGCAGATTACCTTGGAGTTGGGGCAATTTTTGCCACACAAACTAAACAAGATGCCGCGTCAGTGTCACTTGAAACTCTCAGGGAAATCACAAGTGCTGTAAAAATTCCTGTGGTGGCAATTGGTGGAATTTGTGAAGATAACATTAAATCACTTGAAGGGACAGGGATTTCTGGCGTTGCACTCGTATCTGCAATTTATGGAGCAGATAACACAGCAAGTGCGTGCAAAAAATTATCAAAACTTATTATGGAGACAAAATTTTAATGAAGGTAGCATTAACAATTGCTGGAAGTGATTGCAGTGGAGGTGCTGGCATCCAAGCAGACCTCAAAACCTT
>R07__coassemble_1028_pt1 | contig 8480 bp, 6 predicted proteins | sample R07__metabat2_high_PE_033 | metagenome-assembled genome bin R07 | reverse complement strand
TATATGCCAGTTTGCATATATAATTTCCTCCAGTCCGTCAGGCTTTTGAGCGACGCAATGAACTCCTTTCGCACAAATTGTGCGGTTGGCATCGTGCCAAACGAAGCAAAAATTGCGGAGTATGTTGCAAATTCACTAATGCTTGTCACAGCCCTTTCGCCAAAAATTGGCTACGAAAAGGCAGCGACAGTTGCAAAGAAGGCATTGGCAGAGAGCATAACCTTGAAGGAAAGTGCCGTAAGACTAGGCTTTATTTCGCCAGAAGAGTTTGAAAAAATCGTTAATCCTGCAAAAATGGTGTAAAAATTTCACAAATTCCCACTTTTTTGACATTTTCGCTTGACAACTAAAAAAAAAAGAGTATATTTAGCCCACTATTCATTGGGCTGTCGCCCAAATACTATTGGAGGTGCTTTTGTAATGACGAAGGTAGATCTCGTTAATGCAGTAGCAAATGGAGTCGAAGGACTCACAAAAAAGAAGATCACAGCTGTTGTTGACACAGTCTTTGCTGAAATCTTCAACGCACTCAAGAACGGTGCAAAGGTTCAGTTGGTCGGTTTCGGCACATTTGATGTCCAGGCAAGATCAGCACGCAAGGGTCGTAACCCACAGAAGCCAGATGAGGTTATTGATATTCCTGCGAAAAAAGTTCCTGTTTTCCGTGCAGGTAAGACCTTAAAGGAAGCAGTAAACCACTAAGAAAAAAAGAGAAACGCAATAACAGCGTTTCTCTTTTTTTATTGAAATTTTTTGTCTAAAATATTGACGAGGCAAGAAAATAAAGATAATATACGCTTGATTTTGAAAATGTATCAAGGCTCGAGGTTATTTTTATGAGTGAAAAAAATAAAAATATGACACAAATGATCGGCGGAGCTTCCTCCATGATGATAGGCACAATGATAAGTCGTGTGCTTGGACTCTTGCGAGAGATGAGCGTCGCTGCCTTTTTTGGTGCAACAGGGCAACTTGATGCTTTTTTTGTGGCATACACATTGGCGAATATGGTGCGTCAACTCTTGGCGGAGGGGGCGCTTTCTGCTTCCTTTGTGCCAGTCTTTGCAAGGCTCTTGCGAAACGGAGGAGAGGAGAAGGCAACGAAACTTGCTCGCCAAGCCCTCACTGTCATCCTAATTGCTTCTAGCACAGTTGCCACACTCGGCATCTTGGGAGCCCCTCTTTTTGTTGATGTCATAGCCCCTGGCTTCGTCGGCGAAACGAAAACTGTTGCTGTCACCATGACACGATATATGTTCCCCTTCATCATACTCATTTCCGTTTCTGCACTTGCAATGGGCGTGCTGAACAGTTTGAACTCCTTTTTCGTCCCTGCCATCGCACCTGCCCTGAGCAACCTCACCTTCATCCTTTTTCTCTTCTTCTCGCGGCATAATTTGACAATCTACCACCTTGCAGGGGCAGTTCTCCTCGGTGGGCTAGCCCAGATGACACTACAAATCATCTTCACAGCGAAGAAGGGCTTTGCCTTCATTCCATCAAGACCACGCAGAACAAATGACGACTTGAAGTGCATGATGACACTCTTCCTTCCCTATGCAGCAGGGCTCTCCCTCAACCAACTCAACCCAATCATAGGCAGGATCCTCGGCTCCTTCCTTAATGCTGGCTCAATTTCCATCTTGAACTATGCGGACAGAGTAATGCAACTTCCCCTCGGGATTTTTGTCATAGCAATTAGCCAAGCAGTTCTGCCACTCCTCTCAAAACTCGATCCAAACGAAAAGGAAAGTTTCCGCGACTTTGTGAGGGACGCCCTTCGCTTCAACCTCTTTGTCATCCTGCCAGTCGCAATTTGCCTTATGCTTCTTTCATTCCCGGTTGTTTATATACTTTTCTGCCACGGTGCCTTTACTTACGATAACGCAGTCGCCACAGCTGGTGCCCTCGCTATCTATGCACTTGGGCTTCCTGCCATGTCCTGTGTCACAATAACGATGAGGGCGATTTACGCAATCCGTATGCCACGCATTGCCATCAAATCCACTGCGATAACGGTTGCCACGAACACAATTTGTGGCATCATTCTTTCGCGATTTTTGGGACTTTATGGCTTGGCGATTTCCACCTTCATGGCATTCACTGCCTCGGCAATTTATGTGACAATGGCACTTCGCAAGAAGCTCGGGCTAGACATTGAGCTCTTTACATTTGGCTATGTGAAGCGGCAACTGATAGCAATCCTCGTCATGACACTCACAACAGGCGGATTTTTATACTTCTTTCCGTTTAGCGTAGAAGTAAGCACAGCCGCTCGCATCGTGTGGCTCGCTACCGCAGGGCTCGTTTCCATTGCAAGCTACGCAATCGTCACCCTCTGCATGAAGTTTGAAGAGTGGGAACTTGTCCTATCCATGTTGCACAGAGGCAAAAAATTTGCCAGCACGGAGGAAATAAATAATGAAAAAAATTAATAAAGTCATAATTCTTGCCTTTCTTCTTTCTTGTTTCTGCCTGCCAGCCTTTGCCGAGACAAGGTTTGAGGGCATGAAAAACAGTTTGGAAGTGCAGAGTAAAATGTACCAGGACAGACTCTCTGTCCTCTTCATAGACGCAAAACAGGTCGGCAATATGCTCGTGGGCTACAAGGGGGTCCTTGAATTTGTCCTGAGCGACTATGACCTTGTGGAAAACCTTTCTGCCTTCACGAACCTGCCTGATTGGTATTATGATGCTTCCTATTCCTTCTCTAACTCGGATCCTGACAAAGAATTATGCTTTGCCTGTCATGTGACATTCTCCGCGGTTTGGGACTTTGACCCACTCAAAATAAAAATCGGCGATTATCAACTGCAAAGGTCAGACATATTGAGCCCAAGTGCTTCAAATCCCTTTGGTGAATTTCCCCCTGACACAGACGGCTATTTTGTCTTCCGAGTCCCCCTCAGCGTGATAAAGGGGAAAACAACAATAGACATCTCATATGAAAACAATAAAGTGACATGGAAGGTCGTCAAGTGAAGTTCCTGACCCTCGGAATTGAATCCAGTTGCGACGACACTTCAATTGCAGTCATAGACGAAGACCTCAATGTCTTAGCAGAAAAGACAGCGAGCCAAATTGATAACCACAAGATTTTTGGTGGCGTCATCCCAGAGCTCGCAAGCAGGATGCACCAAGAGGCTATTATGCCGCTGCTTGACGATGTGCTTATCACGGCAGGCGTGACAGAACCGTCAAGGGAAATTTCCCTCATCGCTGCAACGACTGGCCCAGGGCTTATGGGGTCTCTTTTGGTCGGGGCAATGACGGCTAGGGCCCTTTCCTATGGTTGGGGAGTTCCCTTCACTTCCGTCAACCACTTGGAGGGGCACATCTTTGCTGCCCTTGAAGAAAATAAAGATATCTCTCCCCCCTTCATCTCCCTCATCATCTCCGGTGGTCACACAGAAATTGTTCTGGTGCGAGACTTTGGAAAATATGAACTTCTCGGCACGACGAGGGACGACGCAGTGGGAGAAGCCTTTGACAAACTCTCAAAATTCCTTGGGCTTGGCTACCCCGGCGGCCCTGTCATAGACAAATTGGCAAGTGAAGGAAAGGCAAAATATACTCTGCCTACTCCGCTTTGCGACACAAGGGAAATTGAATTTAGTTTCAGTGGGCTCAAAACTGCCACGATAAACCTCGCCACACAGTTGAAGGAAGAATTTGGCGAAAATTTGCCACTAGCAGACCTTGCCACAACATTTCAGGAGACAGTTTGTAAAATCCTTACTTCAAAGCTCGCCCTCGCATTTGACAAAACTGGTGTCAAGACCCTCACAATTTCCGGTGGCGTCGCAGCAAACAGTGCGGTGAGGGCTTCCTTGCAAGATTTTTGCACCAAGCGTGGAAGCGCCCTGCATATGCCAAAGAAGCAGTTATGCACGGACAACGGCATAATGATTGCTTTGGCTGGTTACTTTGCACACAAAAGGGGAGAGACGGTTCAAAACCGAGTCTCGCCCTCTTGGAGTTTATGGTAAAAATAAAATAGGAGGATTCAAAAATGTTCAAAAACAAAATTTTTTCAGCTTTTATGTTACTTGCGGTGCTCGCACTCGGCACGCACGCCTTGCCCATTTGGGCGGCAGACAAGTCGGCTCTGCCCTACCTGCAACCTGTCACGGCAAAGATTCAGTCCTTTGACAAGTTCGGCAATGGAGTTCTTTCTGTCAAGGCTCAGGACTTTATCAGTGCTGGATACAGAGCAGGAGACATCTTTATGGTGGAGATTCCAAATGCTGGTGCCTTCTACATTCCGTTTGTCAATTCCGTCAAGGAAAACGGCATCTATGGCTTCTCACTCGTAGCAGACAAATCAACTGTTCCATGCCTTGTCCTTGCGATTACAAACGCAAACTTTGCACAAATTTTCAAGGCTAACCTTGGTGCTCCGATAAAGATTACCCGTGCCAGGTATCAAGCCCACACGCCAGACATGAATGTTTTGGCAAGAGCAAGACAATTTAATACCCACAATGCCAATTTCCGTAGTCTCACAGGTGGCAACATAAAGCAGAACTTTATTTATCGCAGTTCAAGCCCAATTGACTATAAGGCAAACGCGGCAGCCTACCAGTCCGCGGACAGAATGGCAGCAGAAGCACACATTGCAACGATCATCAACCTTGCCAACACTGAAACAGAAGCCAAGGCTCTAGCTTCCCAAGCAAACGCAAATTATTACAAGAGCCTCTTGTCCTCTGGCAAGGTTTTCTCTGCCAAGGCACTCAACTTCCATTATGACCTTACTGACGGAGCAACACTTGCCCGTGCATTCCGTTTCATGCTGGACCACGAAGGGCCATACCTCATCTGCGACACAAAGGGAGTTGACAGAACAGGCTTCTTCTGCCTCCTCCTCGAAGGGCTCGCAGGGGCAAGCAAGACGCAGGTGACACAGGACTATATGAAGAGCTTCACAGAGTTGATGCAAATCACTCAGGGCAGTGGCGACTATAACACGATTAAGCAATATACAGTAGCACGCATTCTTATTGCGCTTTCCACTCCAAATGTCATGGCTGCTCCACAACTCGTTGACTGGCGTAGCGGCACGGGAAGCGATGTCTCGCTTGAACAATCCGTGAAGGGCTACCTGCGTAACATCGTCGGGCTCACAGACCAAGAAATAAGCATGTTGAAATCTCGCATCACTTCGCAGGGCACGGCAAAACCTCAACAAAACAAGCAAAATAACAAGTCTGACACAATATCAAACCAAGAATTAGCAGATGCAATCAAACAAAAGGTGAAGGAAGGACTCACCGAATTCAAAAATTGGTGGAGAAAATAGAATTATTTTGATTAGCAAACAAAAAGAGCAGAGGCACTTTTGTGTCTCTGCTCTATTATTATCAAAAAAATGGTGGAGATAAGGGGATTCGAACCCCTGACCTCTTGAATGCCATTCAAGCGCTCTCCCAACTGAGCTATACCCCCACGAGCAAAGCGAATTATATAGCAAAAGGTGGTCTCTGTCAAGAGAAAATTTTTTTTTCAATTTTTTCAATTTTTTTTCAATTTTCCATTGACAAATTTTTTTTTTGCTGTATAAATCACAATTAAGGAAGGAGTGTGGACTATGACTTATACAAAAAAAATTCAACACACATTCAAAGCGTTTTTCGTTTCATTCGTTCTTTTGGTTTGCCTTTGCACCAGTTCTATTGCGGCAGAGACAGTGGCAGAAATTCTCTTCACACACGACACTCACTGCCATTACAGTGAAAACATCGGTTTCGCTGGTGTTGCTGCAATAAAGAAGGATTTGCAGAGCAAGAATCCAAACAGGAAGCTTTACCTAATTGATTTAGGTGATGCCATTCAGGGGACTGCCTATGGCGCCTATTCATTCGGCGAATACACAGTTGACATCATGAATCTCCTGAACTATGACATTGCAATCCTCGGGAACCATGCATTTGACTACCAATTCCCAGCATTGATCAATGTCATCAACCGTAGCAACATCAAAAATTGGCTCGTTTGCAACCTTATTTACACAGGTCCTGGCAAAAATCCACTTAGCATGATCAAGCCATTCCTCATTGAAACAGTCAAGTATGGCAAGGGCAAATCAATGAAAATTGGTTTTGTCGGAGTTGACACACCAAGGTCCATCACAGATGGCAACCCAAGGTTCTTCATGAAAGAGGGCAAATACATTTGGAGTCTTTGGGGCAGAGGCTCCGCACAGGATCGCTTCACATTCTATGAATGTGTGCAACAGGCAATAAACTCTTGCCGTAAAGCAGGAGCCGAAATGGTCATTCTCCTCACTCACCTTGGAACAGACTCTAACTTTGCACCATATCAGTCTGTTGACCTCATCCACAACATTACAGGTGCAGACCTTGTTTTGGACAGCCACTCACACACAGTTCTCCCACGCCAGGAGGAAAAGGACAAGAGCGGCAAGCTCGTCCCAATCACAAGCACAGGTTGCTGGCTAGCAAATGTCGGTCATGTCACAATTTATGATGACAAGACAGCAAAAACAGAACTCATCAGTCAAAAGGATGTTACAAAGAACGGCAAGGTCGTCCGTGACGAAGCAATACAAAAGAAAATAGACGCAATCGTCGCAAAGATGGACAAGGAACTCGCACGCAAGGTCGGCGAAAGCGAAATCAACTTGACACGCCTTAACGAAAAGGGCGAACGCCTTTCAAAGACATTGGAAATGCCATTTGGCAACTTCTGCGCAGACGCAGCACGCTATGTCGCCGGGGCACAGATTGGTCTTATGAACGGCGGTGGCCTCAAGTCCTCCATCAAGAAGGGACCATTGACAGAGAAAGACCTCTTCAACACCTTCCCAGCAGTTTCTTTCCTTGTCAAGTTGGAAGTTACAGGGCAACAGTTGCTCGACCTGCTCGAATATGGTTGCTCAAAGACAAATGTGTATGAGAAACTTCACTTTGACCCAAAGAGCAAAGAGCCAAGCGAGGAAAATGGTGCATTTATGCACGTCTCGGGGCTCAAGGTTGTGGTTGACAGTTCAATTCCAACACCTGTCATCGTTGAGAACAGCCTCTTCAAGGCGATAAAGGGCAAGCGTCGCGTTGTCTCCGTCAAACTCGTGAAGGACGATGGCACAGAAGAGCCAATCGATCCAAGAAAGACCTACACAGTGGCAGGCAACTCCTTCTGCCTCATCGCAGGTGGCGACGGCAACACAATCACAGAAAACTGCACAATCCTGAACCAGGTGACAAACGAACATTATTACAAAACATATGTGAAATACATTGAGAATTTCCTCAAAGGCAAGATCCCAGCGAGCAAGTATTCTGCCCCACAGGGAAGAATCGTTGTAAAATAGTTTAACCTCACAAATGGGTTTGCTTCGGCAAGCCCATTTTTTTTGTCAAAAATTGCCCCAAAATTGGTGTTTTACCCTTGTTATATCTATTTTCTTATGCTAAAATTTGCGTGTTTTTGCGACTTTTATTGACAAAAAAATGAGAGGAAAAGAGCGGATGAAGAAATTTATCATAAAACTCTTAATTAGATTTTTCTTTCGAGTCGAGGTCAAGGGGCTCGAAAATTGGAAGAATATGGGGCAGGGCGTTCTTATTGCGCCAAACTATGTCTCCTACATTGACCCACTTCTCTTGGCACTTTTCTTGCCAGAGTCTGTCCCCTTTGCGATAGAGCGTCGCCTCACACAAAAGCGGTTTGTCAAGTATTTTCTCTCCTTGGCAGAGACCCACATTCTCGATGCGGATTCGCCTATCACCTTGAAATATTTCCTCAACCTCTTGAAGACAGGTGGCAGGTGTGTCATCTTCCCAGAGCTCCAGCCGACGACCACTGGCAACCCGATGAAGGTTTCCGCCGGTGTTGCGGCAATCGCCATCCACACTGGGGCAAAGGTTCTCCCAATCCACATTGAGGGCACGGAGCACACCCACTTCTCTCACCTTGCACACAAAAAGTGGCCACGCTTCTTCACCCATGTCAAGATAACAATTCTGCCAGCACAAGATTTGCAACTCGCTAGCGACATTGACGATTCAGACGAGCCGAAACGCAAGTCTCGCATTGAATATGCAAAGGCAGGCAGAGCATTGGAGAGGCTCATGGACAATGCCGCCCTCGTTGCTCGTTGCCGCCACAAGCCGACTTGGGATGTCTTGCTCGACAGCCGCGCAACCTTTGGGGGCTCAACACGCCTCTACTGCGATGCTGGCTCACGCCCCATCACATACAATGGCTTCATCACGAGGATTTTGCTCTTTGAATATCTGCTCAAAAAGTTAGACATAAAAGAAAAATATGTGGGAGTCCTCCTGCCGACATCCGTCGCAGGGGCTGTCACGATCTTTGCCCTGCAAAAGATGAAAAAAGTCCCCGCAATGCTCAACTTCTCTCAGGGCGTGAAGCAACTCAAAAATTGCTTGAAGATCGGTGGCATAAAAACTGTCATCACATCTCGCAAGTTTGTGACGGTGGGAAAACTGGATCAC
>R07__coassemble_1021_pt1 | contig 8528 bp, 8 predicted proteins | sample R07__metabat2_high_PE_033 | metagenome-assembled genome bin R07 | reverse complement strand
ATAAAACAAAGCACGGAGTTTCGCGAAAATTGCGATTCTCCGTGCCTTTATTTTGTGTCAATTCTCCTGTATTTATGATATAATTTTATCGCTTCGGAAGTTATACTTATATAATTTGAATGTGAGAATGTGGCAGATGAAAAAAATATTTTTGTTTCTCCTTGTCCCTGTAATTATCCTGATTGTCCTAGGCACTATTGCCTGCCTTAACGCTAGAAAAGACAGCAACGAGCTTACCGTTGCCACAAATGCGGAATTTCCGCCCTTTGAGCGTTATGAAAACGGCGAATTTGTAGGCTTTGATATGGACCTAGTGAGGGAAATTGCCAACATAATGGGCAAAAAACTTGTCATTGAAAATATGGAGTTTGACGCAACCCTTGTGGCAGTGTCCACGGGAAATGTTGATGTCGCAATTTCTGGTCTCACCATGAACGAAAAACGCAAAAGGAGCGTTGATTTTACAGACCCCTATTACTCAATTGGTCAAATTCTCCTGGTGAGGGCAGGCGACAATGTTTTCACGGGGAAGACAGCCACGGAACTTGCAGAGCAACTCAGGGGCAAGACAATAGGGGCGTGTAGTGGCTTTGTTGGGCAAACCTATGTGGAAGGCGATGCGGACTGGGGCTACCCAGGTGTCAAGGGTGCAAAACTGAAACTCTATGACAATGTTGCAGCAGGTGTCCTAGACCTTCAAAATGGAAAACTTGATGTGTTTATATTGGACGACGCCGTTGCACGCAAGGTTGCAACTTCCGAGGTCAACAAAAAATCCGTGAAGGTTATTGATATTCCTCTTACAACTGAAAGTTATGCTATCGCCGTCCAAAAGGGCAATACAAGGCTTCTTGAAAAGCTCAATTCTGCTCTTGATCGGCTAGCAAAAAATGGAAAACTAGACGAACTAAAAACAAAGTGGGGGCTTAAATAAAATGTTCTCTTCTCTTTGGACAAGATTTTCAAACGCTTTCCTCGCCAATAATTGTGATGGCTTGGCACGCATTGCTGAGGGCTTCGGCAACACCATGATGATTGCCCTGTGTGCCCTTTGCATAGGAATTATCCTTGGCACATTTCTTGCAATTGCTCGGGTTATCCCGAAGAACAACTTTTTTGTCAAGGTGCTTTCTGCTCTTTCCACTGCCTACATCACATTTTTCCGTGGCACACCGATTGTTGTGCAACTCTTGCTTGTCTATTACGGCATCTTGGCTACTAGTGAAATTCCTGCTCTTATCATAGCGACTGTTGTGTTTGGTATGAATAGCAGTGCCTATGTTGCAGAGATAATCCGAGGTGGCATTCAGTCCGTCGACCCTGGTCAGACAGAGGCAGGGCTTTCCCTTGGGCTCCCCTATTCCACAGTGATGTCGGAAATCGTCCTTCCCCAAGCGATAAAAAATATTTTTCCAGCCCTCGGCAATGAGCTCATTGCTCTGATCAAGGACACTTCTGTTGTGGGCTTTATAACTGTTTTTGATGCCACTCGTGCCACTCGTGTCATCATCACAAACACATATGATGCCCTTGTTCCCTATATATTCCTCGCGTTAATATACCTTGTTATCATTATGATAGCAACAAAACTTGTGTCAATTTTGGAAGGGAGGTTGCACAGAAGTGATAAACATTGAACATCTTTATAAATCTTTCGGCAAAAATGTAATCCTAAAAGACATAAATTATCACATAAACAAAGGGGAAAAAATAGTGATAGTCGGACGGTCTGGCTCCGGAAAAAGCACGCTCCTTCGTTGCTTGAACCTTCTTGAAAAGCCAACCTCTGGCGTTATCCGCTTCAAGGGAGAGGCTATCACAGACCCCAAGTGCGACATTAAACTCATTCGCGGACACTTAGGAATGGTTTTTCAACACTTTAACCTCTTTCCGCACCTCACAGTTATGGAAAATATAGTTTTTGCTCCGACAACGCTGAAACTATATAGCCCAAAGGAAGCAGAGGAAAAAGCAATGCACCTTCTTAACCGCATAGGGCTTGTGGAGAAGGCAACATCCTACCCAGCAAGCCTTTCTGGCGGCCAGAAGCAACGAATTGCAATAGTGCGGGCACTCGCCATGAACCCCGAGGTCATGCTCTTTGACGAGCCAACAAGTGCCCTTGACCCAGAAATGGTGGGAGAGGTCCTTTCCGTTATGAGGGAGTTGGCTGACGATGGCATGACAATGGTTGTCGTCACGCACGAACTCGGCTTTGCAAAGGAAATTGCGACAAAGGTTCTCTTCATGGACGAGGGGCATATCCAATTTGAAGCCCCACCAAGCACATTTTTCTCTAATCCAGATAACTCACGCTTGCGTGAATTTCTTTCAAAAGCACTGTAAAAAAACACATCAAAAATAAGACACGGAGTTTCGCGAAAATTGCGATTCTCCGTGTCTATTTTTTGTCTTACTTTACGATTTTGACAAGGCGGAAGTCCTTCTTGCCGATGTTTATTTGGAGATACTCACCGCAAAGCAGGTCGGACTCCGTCACGATTTTGCCCTGGTCTGTTATCTTTGAGCCGTTGAGGTATGCTCCGCCTTCTTTGATTTTTTTCTTCGCTGTGCCTCGAGAGTCTGCAGCTCCGCTTGCCACAAGCAGGTCTAGCACACCGTTTGCCTCTGCCAAATTCACCGTTGTTGTCGGGATTTCGCCAGCCAATGTGTCCAAGACTTCCTTTGTCGCTTCCGTTATCTTTGTTTCACCGAAGAGGACTTGCGAAGCGTTGCGAACCCTTTTTGCTGCCTCTTCTCCATGCACACGGCAGGTCATCTCCCAAGCGAGCTCCCTCTGTGCCATACGCTTGTGTGGAGCCTGCCCGTGCTCTGCCAAGAGGGATTTTATCTCCTCTATCTCGCGGAAGGTGAAGAGTTTGTAGAGTTTTTCAAGGTCGTTGTCGTCAACATTTATCCAAAATTGATAGAATTTATAGACGCTCGTGCGTTTCGCGGAAAGGTAGACTGCACCGCCCTCGGACTTGCCGAACTTCTGCCCCTGCGAGTTGAGGAGCAGCGGAAATGTCATGCCGTAGCAAGAGGCACCGGACTTTTTGCGAGAGAGGTCAATCCCCGCAATGATGTTGACCTGTTGGTCGTTGCCCCCCATTTGGAGAGTTACACCGTGGTCGTTGTAGAGTTGGTTGAAGTCATAGGCTTGTAGCAGGATGTAGGAGAGCTCCGTGTAGGTGATGGATTTGTCTGGGTCTGTGACACGGCTACGGACATATTCTCTGTTCACGAGGAAGCCAACGGAGAAAAATTTGCCGATGTCACGCAAAAATTCAATGTAATTGAGTTTTGAGAGCCACTCGTTGTTGTTCTTCAAGATGGCAGAATTTTCACCACAGTCAAAGTCAAGGAAATGTTCCAACTGAGCCTTTATGCAGGAGACATTGTGCTCAATTGTCTCCTCTGGCAGGAGTTGGCGTTCCGCTGTCTTGCCGGAGGGGTCGCCGATTCTGCCCGTGCCACCGCCACAGAGTGCGACAGGGCGGTGCCCAAGGCGTTGGAGCCAAGCGAGCCCCATTATTGCGACAAGGTTGCCGACATGAAGGCTGTCTGCCGTTGGGTCAAAGCCGACATAGCCAGTCACCATATTTTCTTCAAAGTGCTTTGAGAGCTCCTCTTCGTGGCTTGACCACTCGACAAATCCTCGGTCTCTCATAATTTTTAACGCGTTTTTATACATTTTTCTGCTCCTTTAATCTTACAAATTTTATTTTGGAAATATGCAAATCCTAACATTTTTGTCCACGAGTTGCAATATGCGTTTCATATTTTCCTCGCTCACTGCCACGCAACCTGCTGTGTAGGAATTTGGTCCAGCACAGTGCAGGAATATTCCACTGCCCTTGCCCATAATTCGCTCCTTGTTGAAGTCAAGGAAGATGGCATAGTTGAATTGCGGTGAAGTGTCATAGATGTGAGCACAGGTTTCGTCACACACATGCCCCGTTTGCCTCTTGCTCACAATGGTGTTGTAATTTTTTTCGTCCGAACCGCAAAAAAGGTCCTTGTCCGCTGTGCGGTATGGGATTTTTGAAGCCGGATTTTTCTTTATCCCTATTGCTTCTATCACGCCGAAATCGCCCATTGGGGTTGTGCCGTCCCCTTCGTGCCTGTCGCTTGACAAGCCATTTTTCCCGACAAAGCCCTCACATTGCAAGAGCAATGTCCAAGCGTCCTCTTCACTCTTGCCATATAGCAACACCTGTGCGTTTGAGCCGCCTGTGTGCTGGACAAAGATAACAGTCCTCACATTTTTGTCCCTGCCATATTTGCGTAGCAAACTGTTCCAAGAAGGAATTTCGCTAGCAGTAGAAGGCAAAGCCAGGAATACTAGTAGCAAGGTGGAAAGAAAAACTTTTTGCAAAAATTTGAAATTCATTTTTGAGCCTTAATTATTTTTCTCATAAGACACAAATTGCAAAAGGACGACTGCGACCCCGACGAGTGCCAGCAAGACATAAAGGCAGGCGTCAAGGCTCGAAACAAGCCCAAAGAGCCCACCGCTAATCGTTGGCCCGATGACGGAAGCCGGGATGAGGTTTGTGCAAAGGAAGCTCATATTGAGGGAATAGTCACGAGGTCCATACATCTTGTATGCCCAAACGGGAAGAAGTGGAGTCGAGCCACCGAAGGCAAAGCCCGTGAGGCAAATGCTAGCCACGAGAAGGCTTGCACAGTGTAACCTGAGGGCGAGCAAGAGCCCAAAAATTGCAAGGATGAAAAGCACTCCGTCAATAGTTGCAGCCCTGCGTAACTTTAACCTGTCGTAAATTGTGCCAAGGGCAATCCGCCCCAAGCCGTTTGACACGCTGAGCAGCCCAACGACAATGGGCAGGCTCGTTTCTGCCATCACGGAGGCAACAAAGAGCCGTGCCTGCGCAAAGATAGCCAAGGCACTCGCCCCAGTGAAGGCAAGAAAAACAAAAGCAAACCAAAAAGATTTCCTCTTTAACACCTCGCCACTCGTGATGTCCTCAAAATATTCACGCTTCTTTGTGGTGGCAGCTGTGCCAGTTGCGTGTGGGGTTGTCACAATGACTGTGGCAAGGAGCGCAAGGACAGCAAAGAGGCACGCCATTAGGGCAAGGGTCGTCCGCCACCCGAGCAAATTGCAGAGCCCGACATAGGCAGGTGCAAGCACCATCGCCCCGGCACCATAGCCCATTAGTAACACGCCGGAGCAAAGCCCGAGCGAGGTGGCGAACCATTTGCTCACAGTTGCGATTGTGATGTTATAAATCAATCCTATTCCAAGTCCACAAAGTGCACCGTAGAACATGCAAAGGCAGATGTAGGACACAGCGTGGGACGAGAGGAAAAATCCAAGCGCTAGGCAGAGAGCGGAGAGGGTGTAGATGAAGGAGGGCTTGTGCTTCCTTGCCAAGACCCCTGCCAAGAGAGTGCCGAGGGCAAAAAATGCAATTGAACAGGTGAAGACGGCAGAAATTTGTTGAGCCGTCATGGCGAGTTCGCCCTTCAATGGGCCTGCCACAACGCTCCAAGCGTAGATCAGCCCCATAAAGGCAAGCATCACCGTGCCAAATGTCAAGACAAAATATTTTTTCATGGTGTCAACTCCAAAAATTTATTTTTTCCACAGGTCGCCTGTGAAGAGGACAAGCATGGTGTAGAGTTCCAGTCTGCCTGCCATCATGCAGACGATGTAAAGGAATTTCGCAATTTGTGGTTGGTGGGCAAAGGTTTCAATCGGCCCCACTCGCCCGAGCCCTGGCCCGACATTGGAAAGGGTCGTCGTGACGGCGGAGATTGCTGTCACGATGTCGTTGCCACACATGCAGGAGAGGAGTATCGCCACTCCCCAAAAGACAAAGTATAGCACGATGAAGAGCACAACTCCGAGCAGGTAACTTTCCTGCACAGGCTCGCCGTTTTGGCGGACTGTGCAAACTGCGTTCGGGTGCATTGTCTTTGTCAATTGTGCCTTTGACCCCTTCAAGGCAAGTTGCATGCGGATGCACTTCATACCACCTGCCGTCGAGCCGGCACAACCGCCGATCATCATGATGACGAGAAATGTGAAAAGACAGGCAGGGCTCCAGTGCCCATAGTCTGCACTGACAAAGCCCGTCGTGGAAATCAGGCTCGCCACATGGAAAAACGCATAGTGAAAGGCCTTGAAAAGGCTCTCATATGTGTGGGTGAGGCGAAGCGTTATTGTCACGATAAAAACGGCAATCGCCACAACTCCGAGGAAAAATTTGCACTCGGAATCTTTATACACGCTAAGTGTTTTATTTTTTGTCGCGAGGTAGTGAAGGGAAAAATTGAAACTGCAAAAGAGCATGAGGCAAGCGAGGAAGAAATCCACAGCGGGAGAAGCGAAGAATGCCGTGCTTGCACTGTGTGGGGAGAAGCCACCCGTGGAAACAGCGGCAAAAACGTGCGTCGTCGCGTTGAAGAAGTCTAGCCCGAGCAACATGAGGCAGATGATGGAGAAGACTGTCACTCCGATGTAGACCCTCCAAAGGGAGCTTGCCATCTCCTTCACTCGTGGGCTTGTCCGTTCAAGGCTTGGCCCCGGGCTCTCAGCCTTGAAGAGCCGTGCCGTGTTCAGCCCGAGGAAGGGCATAACGGCAATGACAAGCACAACAATCCCCATCCCGCCGAGGAACATTGTTTCGTTTCGCCACATGGCAATTCCTCGTGGCATGGAGTCAATTTCAAGGGCTGTCATGATGGAAGAGCCTGTTGTGGTGAAGCCACTCATTGCCTCAAAGCAGGCATCGAGGAATGTCGGCACGTAGCCACCGATGTATAGCGGAAAGCCTCCGAGGATTGCTGCCACAACCCAGGACAAGGCAACAGCACAAACTGCTTCCTTTGCTCCACAGGTCGAGAGCTTCGCCTTCCTGCCACAAAAGGCAAGAAGAGCAGCCACGGCAAAGCAGACGAGGCTTGATGTGATCAAAATTTTCGTGTCTGGTGTGCCATCGTGTAATGAAAAGCCAAGGGCGAAGAACATTGCAACTCCGATGACAAGAGCAATTGCGGAGAGTATCCGCGCTACAATAGGAAAACGCATTTCTAGCCCTTCTTTGTGAAGAGTTCCACAACGCGGGGCATGACGGCCTTTGAGCCGAAAAGCACGAGTTCGTCCCCACTTTTTATTTCCGTCGAGCCAAATGGGATGAGGAGTTCTCTTCCCCTCACGAGGAGCCCGACGACAGAGCCCTTTGGCATATCGAGCTCGGCAAAGGTTTTTCCCGAGACGAAGGCACCAGGGGCAATCTTGAGTTCCATTGTTTCTGTTTGCGAATCTGAAATGAGGTTCACAATTTCTTTTGAATTTGGATAGCGGACGCTGCGGGTGATGAGGGAAGCGAGAGCTTGATTCTTGTCCACCACGGCGTCAACTGGGATGACATCTGGCATGCCGAGGTAGTTTTCGTTCCTCACGAGAGCAATCGTCTTTTGTGCCCCGAGCGAGTGTGCATGGGCTGCGAGGATAAGGTCCTTTTCGTCCTCCTCCGTCGTTGCGACAAAGCCGTCCGCTCCTGCAATGCCTTCTGAGAGGAGAAGATTTGAATCGTTCCCATTGCCCGAGAGAACCATAACGCCTTCTAGCTCGGCAGAAAGTGCCTTGCAAAGCTCCGAATTTCGCTCCACGAGTTTTATCTCCGCCTTTGGATGACGGCCTTTCAAGACCATTGCGAGCCTTGTGCCGACACGGCCACCGCCAGCAATAAAAACTCTCTTCAAGTTGCTGACGTGCCCCTCTTGTTTTTGGAAGAGCTTCGCCAGTTCCTTTGCATCGTTTTTGTGGCACAGCACGGAGACAAAGTCGCCGGCAAAGAGCCTCTCGCCCGCCGTGGGGACAAAGGAAGATTCTCCCCTCTTCACCGTGACGACGAGCATATCAAGGGAGGGGTTTTCTCTCCTGATTTCTAGCACCGTTTTGGCAAGGACTGGGGACTCCTCCGTGATTTCAAAGGACTGAACCATCACCCTGCCACCGGCTAGTTCCGTGACACGCAGGGCGCTCTTCACCTCGAGCAGGTTTGCAATTTCACGGGCGACGACTCGCTCTGGCGTGACGAACATTTCAAGCCCCAAGGCTCTTGCCCAATTTTGCCCTCCGATTTCTGCCTCTGCAAAGTCAAGGCTCACAGCACGCACCAGGATGTTTGCCACACCGAGTTGCCGTGCCAAGAGGCTCGCCATGATGTTCACCTCGTCTTGGTTTGTGACAGAGATGAGCATGTCTGGCAAATTTTCGCTTTCAGCGGATATCCCAGCCCTTGCCAAGACGGAAGGCAAGGCGCCGTTGCCACGGACGACAATCACATCGAGATTCTCCTCCGCACGGGTGGCGTATTCTGGGTTATTTTCTATTAGAATAATATCGTGTTTATCCTGAGCGAGGCTCTGTGCGACGCGAAAGCCGACCTGCCCTGCCCCTATGATCACTATCTTCATTTCCTTGCCCCTTTGCAAATTGTGTGTGGCACTGCCACGATTTGCGTATTGTAATCTAAAACAGGCGATTTTTCAAG
>R07__coassemble_985_pt1 | contig 8725 bp, 7 predicted proteins | sample R07__metabat2_high_PE_033 | metagenome-assembled genome bin R07 | reverse complement strand
TTAGGTCAAGCGCGCTGTCCAGGGGATCTACCTTGCCTCCGCGTTCTTTGTAGTTCCAATGGGCAGCCACACCATATTCGGCTAGCAGGTTCATTTCCTTTGTGCGGATTTGTATTTCTATTGTTTGACCCTTTGGTCCCTCGACAGTAGTGTGGAGGCTTTGATAGCCGTTTTCCTTTGGCTTCGAGATGTAATCATTAAATTCACCGTCAAGTGGTCGCCACAAAGAGTGAACAAAACCAAGGACAATATAGCACTGTGCAACTGTCTCAACTATCACTCGAACAGCCAAGAGATCATAAATTTGGTCAAATGTAATATTTTTCCTCTGCATCTTTTCAAAAGTGCTGTAAAGTTGCTTCGGTCGTCCCTTGATGGTGCAGTCAATGTGCTCCTCTTCGAGGCGTTTTTGCAGGACACTTATGACTTCCTTTATGACACTTTCCCTTTCTGGGAGTTTTTGTGCAATTCGCCTTTTTGTGTCATAATAAGCCTCTGGGTCAAGTATCCTAAATGATATATCTTCCAATTCTCCCTTGATTTGGTAGAGACCGATTCTATGTGCCAAGGGAGCATAAATTTCCATTGTTTCTTTTGAAATTCTTATTTGTTTGTCACGGCGGTGTGAGGAGATTGTCCTCATATTGTGGAGCCTGTCTGCTAATTTTATGAGGATAACGCGGAAATCCTTTGCCATGAGGACAAACATTTTTCTCAGGTTTTCTGCTTGATATTCCTCTGTTGAGTTGAACTGGTGTTTATCAAGTTTTGTGACACCATTGACTAGGTTATAAACCGTTTCGCCAAATTTTGCTTTGAATTCCTCCTCGGTAAAATCCGTGTCTTCCAAAATGTCGTGGAGGAGTGCTGCAATGATAGTTTGAATGTCCGCCCTTATGGACGCCAGAATCACAGCAACAGAGGTTGGGTGAATGGAGTATGGCTCACCAGAGTGCCTAACCTGTGAGCCATGCTTCAATGCCATAAAGACAAAGGCGTCCCCGAGCAACTGCATTTCATCTTTTGTGAGGTAGGCAGAGACCTTGCCCCACAATTCTTGCCACACACGCCTGAGGGCAACAATGCGTTGCACACGAGGAATTTGGCACCAAAAGCCTTCCATCATATTTTGCATCTCTTCATCTTGCTTTGCAAAACTTGTGAGGTTTGTGATGTCATTTATGTGGTGCTTCCTCACGCTGACAGAGCTTTCTTCACTCGGCTCAATTTCTTTTGTTTTTGTATCTATGTTTTGCATCAATTAAATACCATTTTCTCCAAAATAAACTGTAATCTTTGATTGCCATTCCAAGTGTCAAGGTGGGGTTTGTAGATCGCTCCGATTGCCCCATTTGCTCTGAGCTTCCTGCAATGGGAGGCAGAAGCACCAAAGGCAAGAATGCTTGCTCCGAACTTTTCTATTTTGGCATGATTGCCATTATGACCGTATTTTGTTATATTTTCGTCACCTGTAAAGGGAACATAAAACAGTGGGCAAGGATTGTCAATGCCAAAGGGAGCAAATTTGGACAAATCGTTCCAACAGTTCATGTCAAAGTCACATGGGCTCCACGAAATAACATCAAATATCTCCTCGCTTGGCACAAAGGAAGCGAGTTTTTCTTCTAACATGTCACGCAAGATTTCCCAGTTTTCAGGAAGCACGGAAAATCCTGCTGCCAATTTGTGACCACCCCAATTTTGTAAAAGCGGGTCAAGTTCTTTCAAAATGCCGACAGCATCACCACCCTGTGGCAAGCGAAGCGTTCCACGAAGTGTCTGCCCCTCTCCCTTTGAGACAAGGGCAACTGGTTTATTTCTCTCCGCACAAATACGCGAAGCCACAGAAGAAAGCACACCGCAATGCCATTTTGTGTCTGAAAGCACGAACTTGTAACCGTTAAATGAATTTTTTTTCAGCTGTTCCAAAATTGCTGTGGAATATTCACGCCTTTTCAAGTTTAATGAAACCAAGGCAGATGCTGATTGTTCAAGATTTTCTGTGCCACATAGCACGGCAACAGCGACATCCGCATAGTAAAGCCTGCCAGCGGCGTTAAGACAGGGCACAATCTTCATTGCGATGTCTTCTGTGTTGAGCCATTTTTGTGTCACACCAAGCATATTCATAAGCGACAGAAGCCCAGCTCGCTTCGTGCTTTTTAGTGCCTTTGTTCCTATGGTAACAATTGCCTTGTTTAGCGGTAAGGCAAGCGACATACAGTCGGAAACAGTTGCCAAGGCTACAAGTTCAAGCAATTCAAATGTTTTTTCCCTTGGCAAAAGTTTATTTTGCCATATCCAGCTCCATAAGACAGCAGTGGCACAAAGCTTTTTTGCCAGGGCATCTCCGTTAATTTGAGGATTCACAATTGCATTAGCTAGTGCAATGTTGCTTTCTGCTATGTGGTGGTCAAAGACGATAACAGGAATATTCGCGTTTCGCAATATTGATATAGCTTCTTCGTCCTGAGTGCCACAGTCAACAATTATAACCAGCCCGCAACCTCGCCTGGCAATTTCGCTTGCCACATCTGCATGAAAACCGTAACCTTGTTTGAAACGGTGAGGAATGTAAAAACGGACAGAAGCACCACGAGATCTCATAAGCTCTATTGCAATGCTCGTGGCAGATACGCCATCAACATCATAGTCACCATAGACAACAACACTTGTGCCAGGGGTAATTTGACGGACAATCTCCGTGGCTTGTTGCGTCTCGTTCCCAAGGTGCAATTCTGAAAGCAAATTGGAAAGCAATTCTTCGTTCACTTCAAGGTGTTGAGATAAATCGTCATCGCCACTAGCCTTCCGCAATTCCACTAACTTAGCATAAAAAAGTGAAGAGGAAAGCTCCTCTGACAGTCTGATTGTTTCGTCATTTACACTATGTATTTTTACTTTATTCCTTTTAATGTAGGAAAACACTACAATGGACCTTCAAATTTATTGCTTTTCCGCCGTTTGCACTGCTTCCTTTACTTCCAAAGGATTTGCAATTGAATTTTGCTTCAAGGTGTCTAGCAAAACTTTATTTGCACTTTCGAGTTGCCTAACCTCTGCAATCCTTCCTGCCAATTTTTCCTTGTGACCAGCCCTAACTTCAAGGTAAGAGAAAATTGTGAAGAACCACATAAGGGCTGCACCAAGGGCAAAAATGCCGATCTCGTAAATACCCTGTGACAATGTAAAGTCTAAAAAGAAAAACCTAACATTGACCAAGGCTGTATTTTGAAAAACATAAACAGCTGCAAGGAACATAAGGGTAACGAGAGAAACGAAAAAACTTTTCATACTTTAATCCTCCTACTATTTTGCATAATATGCGAATGATACAACAAAATTTGGTTTTTGGCTATTTTTATTTAGTCCTTGTGGCTCGAAATTAATATTTTTCACGAAAATGAACAAAAAAAAGGCAAAAATCAGAGAGAAAGTCCTCTGATTTTTGCCTTTTGCAACTGATTATTGTATATTTTTAATTTCTAATGTTCTGATGCCTCTTGGCGTGTGTGCCTTGATAATGTCGCCAATCTTGTGTCCAATTATTGCCTTGCCAACTGGACAGGACATGGAAATTCTATTTTCTCTAATGTCTGCTTCTTCCGTAGCAACAAGGGTATATGTATAAGTTTCCTTTTTTGCCTTGTCAAGAATTGTAACAGTTGTTCCAATGCTCGCTGTGCTTGTGTCAATGTCTTTTTTCTCAACGACAACAGCCTTTGCAAGTTGTGTTTCAAGTTCCAGAATTCTGTTTTCTAATTTTTCCTGTTCTTCCTTTGCTGCATGGTATTCCGCATTTTCTGACAAGTCGCCAAATGCACGGGCTTCTTCAAGTTTTTCTGCGACGGATTTTCTTCCTTCACCACGAAGACTTGCTAATTCATCTTTTAATCTGTCGTAGCCTTCTCTTGTCATCTGAATTGCATTTACATCATTAATGTTCTTTGCCATAAAAACATCCCCTTCCAAACTAATTTCGGTATTATAACACAAATTCTAATTTATAAAAATAGCCTGCGAAATTTCGCAGGTCTATTTTTCTACTCATTGTAATTAACTTTGAATGGATTGTGAACCGCTTTTATGTAGCGAACTGTGCCACTCTTTGATCTCATAACAACAGAATCTGTCAAGATGCCATCAGCGGTGTAGCGCACACCATTAAGCCATGTGCCATCTGTGACACCAGTAGCAGCAAAGAAGACATTTTCAGACTTCACAAGGTCGTTCAGGTAAAGCACTCTGTCTAGATCAAGACCATTTTCCTTGCATCTTGCTGCTTCCTCATCGTTGCGTGGATAAAGTTTGCACTGCAAGTTGCCCCCCATGCACTTCATTGCACAGGCAGTGATGACTGCCTCTGGTGAGCCACCGACGCCCATCATAAGGTCTGCTCCGCTTCCTTGTTTGCAGGTTGCAAGAGCCGCTGCCACATCGCCATCTGCAACGAGAAGAATTCTCGCCTCAATGGAACGCAATTCTTTTATCAATTCTGCATGGCGTGGTCTATCGAGCACTGCAACTGTGACATCCTGCGTTGCCTTGCGCAAAGCACGAGCGACAGCCCTGACATTGTCACTTGGGCTCGCTTCAATGTTTATTGCATGAGCGGCAAGAGGACCCACTGCAATTTTACTCATATAGAAAATATGCTTGGGGTTGAACATTGAGCCACGGTCGGCAAAGGCAACGACACTAATTGCATTTGGTTTGCCCTCGGCAGTTGGTCTTGTGCCATCCACTGGGTCAACTGCAATATCAAGCATTGGATCATCCGCCCAACCGAGCTTCTCTCCATTGAAGAGCATCGGGGCTTCGTCCTTTTCACCCTCACCGATGACAACAACGCCGTTCATTTGAACTGTATTGAGCACTCTTCTCATTGCATTGACAGCAGCACCGTCAACTTCGTTCTTGTTTCCACGCCCCATGCAACGAGCTGCGGAAATTGCTGCCGCTTCTGTCGCACGAACCATTTCTAATGCTAAATTTCTGCTTGGTGTTGACATTGATAATCCTCCAACTTTTTTATTCAAATTATGAGCGTATTATACACTCCAAACACTAATTTGCTAGTGCTATTTTCAAAATTATTTTTGCATCTCTTTTTTCCAATCCTGCCGAATTGTTTCAAGAAACTCGTCATAGGCACCACTCTTGAAGTCTGGAAAGGTGTAGAAAAAGTTTTGCCAATGTCCTTTTCTTCTGCAAAGGGTCACCTCGCAAAAGATTCCCTTTGACAGATAGACTCTGTGTGCCTGCCCTTTTGTCGAGGCGAGGACGAGTCTTGCTCCGTCAATTGTGCCTGGGTCAAGGTTGACACGCCGAGATGTGCCAGTTTTTTTTTCTAGCTCAACAGTAAGCCTTTTCCAATCCGCAAGGTCACTAAAAAAATGCAGCGACGGGTATGAAAAGAAAATTCTGTCAAGTTTCGGCGAAATGTCTTCGTAATAATTTGTCCAGATGAAGGGAATGCGAGGACTAACCCTCTCTGGCTGCCCCCAAAGGTCTTCCAACATCTTGGACACTTCGCCAAAAATCTTTGGGTCCTCGCGTGGCACAAGGAGTGCCAAAATTTTTTTTACCCTTGGCTCTCTTGGGTGGTGTTCCAGTTTGTCATATTCTGGCAAGAGGAAATCCATTAAATTTCTTCTCTTTTTCTTTCTTCCGCGTCGAGCAGATAGTCAACAAATTCTTTGGCGTTGAACACCTTCAAGTCGTCAATGCCTTCTCCAAGCCCCACATAGCGGATAGGAAGGCGGAGCCTATCTGCAATTGCGAGGACAATTCCGCCCTTGGCAGTGTTGTCAAATTTCGTCAAGACAACACCAGTAATTGGCATAATCTTGTTAAAAGTTTCCGCCTGAGCAAATCCATTTTGCCCCGTGACGGCATCAAGAACGATAAGCACTTCCGTCCCCTGCTCTGGGATTTCCCTCGCCAAAACACGAGTTATCTTGCCGAGCTCCTCCATAAGGTTAGACTTGTTGTGAAGTCTGCCAGCAGTGTCCGCGATCACGGCATCTGCGTTTGTCGCCTTGGCAGAGGAAATTGCATCAAAGATAACAGCAGCAGAGTCACTCCCCTGCTCCTGTGCCACAACCCTGACCTTGCTCCTTTCGCCCCACTGTTCAAGTTGTTCAATTGCAGCAGCACGGTATGTGTCGGCAGCTGCTAAGATTACTTTTTTGCCACTCGCTGTCAGTTGGTGAGCTAGCTTGCCACAGGTCGTTGTCTTGCCACTGCCATTGACTCCGATGAATATATATACGGATGGCTTTGTGGCTTGTGCAAGAGGTTTGCCCATTTTGGGCACAGATTCAAGCATATCACAGAGCAATTTTTTGAAGGCATTTTTGAGCCCTTGCCTTGTTGCAATTCGCTTCTCCGCCATTATGGTTTTGAGTTGATCAATTAATTTTTCTGTCGTGTCTAGCCCGACATCACCTGAAATCAATTCGTCTTCCAACTCTTCCCAAAACAAATCATCAACTGGCTCAGAGGAAAAGGCATTTGTCAATTCCTGAGACCATCTACTTAATGTTCCTGTAACCTTAGAAAAAATTCCCATAAAAGTTCTCCCCACTATTTATCTCGTCTAAATATTATACGCCTCTTCTGCTTCTGCTCCGAGTTGGAATTGGTAGCAGAGTTGCCGTCTGACTTTTTCTTATTCTTATGTTTTTTGTGCTTTTTTGATTGCTTTTCTTTATCAAGATTGTTACTTTTAGTTTCAATTCTGCCAAGGTCACTTGATATTTTTATTGGCTCAATTTCAGCAAAAGATGTGAAGTTTTTCTTCAATGCTTCCATCTTTTCCTTTTCTGCTTCCGTTTGCCATTCTGCGCCTGACTCTATTGCCTTTGTGACACTTTCAAGCTCCTCACGAGAAACAAGAACCTCGCCTCTGTCTGGCACATAAAAACGAACTTTCTTGGTAATAATATCAATCCCGGTCACAACGACAGACCTGCCATCAGGCATTTTTATCTTGGAACCTTGGGACGGAAAACCTTCCCAAGCCTCATGGTATACTTGATGCTCAAAGCACATACAACACATTAACCTACCACAAAGTCCAGAAATTTTCGTAGGATTCAGTGCGGTGTTCTGCTCCTTTATCATTTTGATGGAAACTGGCATAAATTGATTCAGCCAATGGTTACAACAGCATATATGTCCACAAGGGGCAACGCCGCCAACAACCTTTGCCGCATCCCTAGTGCTCAGTTGACGAAGTTCCACCCTCATCTTAAACTCGCGAGCTAGATCCTTCACAAAATTTCGGAAGTCAACCCTGCCATCTGCGGCGAAGTAAAAATAAACTTTTTTCTCACAACGCAGGCACTCAATGTCAACAAGTTTCATCTCGAGGTCTTCCTGCTCTGCAAGGATTTCCTTTGCAATTTTTAACCACTTTGGCTCTTCCGCACGGTGAAAGGCTGCTTCGTCCAGGTCAAGTTGCGTGGCTAGACTAACATACTGCACATCCGTCACAAAGGGTTCTTGTGATTTTGCCATGCCTTCACTATGTTCCAGACTACGAAACTGGGATCTTGCACTCTCTTCCTGCTCAGTTGTCATTTTGCAAATCACATTGGAGAGTTCCTCACCCCTGACAGTTTGGGAAACTATCACATCTCCCTTGTTCAATTCCACTTCTGCCGCCACAATGCCAAAGTAGCGTGGTTTACCATATACAACTAAATATTTGTTCATATCTTGCTTCCTTATCTATGAATTTTGATTATTTGCTAGCAAGAGCTTTGCATGTTCAATCGCAGCGGAGGACTCTTCGCCAGCCAACATTCTTGCAATTTCCTTTTCTCTCTCCGCTCCGAATATCTCTTCCACAATTGTTTCGTCGCCAACTCGGCGAACAACGAAGTGTTGATCTGCCATGGCAGCGATAGATGCCTCGTGTGTTATGAGAATCGTCGGGCAAAGGCAGGACAATTCTTTCAACTTTTGCCCTGCGAGAAAGGCTGTCTTGCCACCGAGCCCAGCTTCAACCTCGTCAAACACCATATTGTCTGGCAAAAGGCTTGGGTTGGAGGAAACTTGAAGTGCTATCAAGATGCGTGAGAGTTCTCCACCAGAAGCATTTTTCGCCACGGGAAGAGCCTCACCGCCCTTGATAGACAGAGTGAAAATAATATTTTCTGCTCCGACAGCACGAATGCTTGCCAGTTCTTCCACCGTTATACCAAAGGTCGCGTATTCCATTGCCATGTCTGCCAAATTATGATTAACCTTTTCAGCCAAATCAAGAGCTGCAACTTTTCTCATTTCGCGAAGTTTTCTTGCATAATCTGCCGTCAACTTTCTCAAATTTTGCCGAGTGGCTTCAAGTTTTTCCATTTCCTCACGAGATGTAGCAAGCCAAGCGAGCTTATCCTGTGCCACTCTTGCATATTCAATAAGTTGCTCCACAGTAGCAACTCCAGCAGCACGAAGGAGTTTACGCACCATGCCCATCTTGTTTTCCAATTCTTCCTTTGCTTCTTCCAGGTCGCTTTCTGCCAATTGCGATTTTGTTAGGTCAGAAACAAAATTTGTCAGGTTGCCGAGATTGTCTAGTGCGTTTTCTACCAAAGATTTTTTCTCTTCCGAAATTTCTGTCACATTGTATAGTTTTTGACATATTCGTTCTAATTTCGGGTAAAGACCACCTTCGTTTGCTGTGAGGGCAGTGAGGATAGAAGCGAGTTGTTGGCGTGTT
>R07__coassemble_939_pt1 | contig 8924 bp, 4 predicted proteins | sample R07__metabat2_high_PE_033 | metagenome-assembled genome bin R07 | reverse complement strand
GCAGCCTTCTGATGCAACAGTTGCCGAGGACGATAATCACGATACAAAAAGTGATTTTGTTCAGCTTGGTGCTCTCTTAGCTTCGGCGAGGAAAAAATCTGGTCTCTCAAAAGAACAGGTTGCTCGGAAATTAAAAATAAAGGAAGCAAATCTTACGGCAATTGAAAGTGGCGACTTGGCTTCCATTACCATGCCACTTCCTTTCTTGCGTGGATTTTTGCGTGAATATTGCAATTTGCTTGGTGCGGAAAATATTTGGCGTGAGTATGACAGGATAACAGCCACTTCGTCTAATAAAAAATCAAACATTGCTAAATCAAGTGATGCCCAAGTGAAGAAATATGGAATATACAATGTAGATGTTGCTACCCCTCGCTCTCGAATTTTTCTTATAACTTTCTTGATCCTTACTGCATTGATCGTTGCCTTCTTTGCTTACCAAATGAGGTCTGACATTGCTTCACAAGCCATCTCGCCAGAAAATATAGTGATGGGGCTAAATCCCTTTGACAAAATCCAGTCAGAAGAAGAGGACAAGACAGCAACAAAAGATATTGTTCCGCCAAACGAAGACTCAGAGTCAGAAAACAAAAAAACAAAGGAAGAAAGAAAGACTGCTGGTGAGACAAAAGAACAGACCGAACCACAGGAAAACCAAAAGAAAAGTTTGCCTACAGACCCTGCTTCCTTTGGCTGGCTAGACAAAAAGGAACAAGAAAAAGAAATAGCCAAGCCTCTTGCCGAAAAGCCTGATTTGCCACCGACAGAAAAGAGAACAATCACAATAAAGGCAGTCAATGTGCTTTGGGTTCGTGTCTCAACGCCAAACAGACGAATATTCCAAGGCCTGATGAAAAAAGGAGAGGTCAAAACATACGAAGTTGGTGCAATTCCTCTCATTGTCCGCTATGGAAAGGGCAACAAAGCCCTGGTGACATGGGACGGAGTGGAAAAACTTGTGTCAGACGAACCAAAACCGATTACAGTGAAATACACAACAGAAGCAAGATAAAAAAAATCTGCTCCGCAGAATTAACTGTGGAGCAGATTTTTTATTTCAAAAAACTATCAACAGAAGCGAGCGCTTCTCCTATGCCAGTGTGCAGGACAATGTCTGCCAGGTAATCAAGTGCAGTTGTGTCCCTATTTATAATGACAAGTTTTGACCCCTTATTCTTTGCCATCTGTGGAAACATATTTGCAGGGCTCACTGTGAGGGAAGAGCCGAGGACTATCATTGTTTGTGCTTCCTGCGTCAATCTTCCTGCTAGGGAGAAGTCTTTCTCTGGCAGGGATTCGCCAAAAAGCACAATTGAAGTGCGAAGGTGCCCACCACACTTCCTGCACGGTGTGCCAGAGACAAAATCATGGACCTCGGATTTTGCACCGCACCTGTGGCAATAAATCGGTTCTAGCCCTCCGTGCAATTCCGCAATCACCTTGCTTCCTGCTGCTTGGTGCAAACTGTCAATATTTTGCGTGATCACACCCTTCACCAAATTGTTTGCTTCCCATTTTGCAACAAGTTTGTGACCGATGTTTGGCTCGGTTCCCTTTGGCACCATAAGCCGTGCCTTGTAAAATTCCAAAAATTCTTCGTAATTGCTTTCAAGGCAATCAACTGAGCAATATCTGCTCGGGTCGTGCTTTTTCCACAAGCCGTTTTTGGAACGAAAATCCGCGAGCCCTGATTCTGTTGAGAGCCCGGCACCGGAAAAGATTACACAATTTCCTTTTGCAAGAAGTTCGGCAATTTCTTTTGTTTTTTCTATTTCTTCTTTTCCAAGCATTATTGTCACCTCCAATTTTTGCAATTTTATCACAGGAGAAGAAAATTAGAAAATATTTTGCAAAAATTTTATGTGTGTGCAAAAATCACTTGAAATTTTGCTTAATTTGGTGTATAAATTGCATAAATTTAATTTCAGCAATAATTATGCAACAAAATTTCAATTTTTCTTGCAAAGAGGTGCAAAAATGTCTGAATATGATAAAAATTTACAAAATTCAAAGATAACTTACCCCACAATGAAGGAAATCTACGGCACACTAGTTTTCAGCCAATCGGAAATGAAGCAAAGGCTCCCGAAGGATGTTTTTGCTCACCTGAGTGAAGTGATAGAGGGCAAATCTTCCTTGTCGCCTGCCGAGGCGGACATCATTGCCCTTGCCATGAAGGAGTGGGCAATTTCAAAGGGAGCGGATCACTTTGCCCACTGGTTCCAGCCGATGACGGAGCTCACAGCGGAAAAACACACTGCCTTTATGAACTCCACCTCTGGCAGCCCAATAAATGTTTTTTCTGGCAAGGACCTCACCTATTCCGAGCCGGACGCTTCTTCCTTCCCAAGTGGGGGAACAAGAAGCACATTTGAAAGCAGAGGTAATTCCTATTGGGATCCGAGCAGTCCAGCCTTCATCATAAAATCAAGGAAGGGTGGCACAATGTGCATCCCTTCTGTTTTTAAGTCATACAGTGGCACGCCACTTGACTTGAAGAGTTACCTCATTCGCTCCGTTGACGCAGTTGAGGGACGGGCATTAAAATTATTGAAGCTCTTCGGCAACAGGGGCGTGAAGAAGGTTCACGCGACACTCGGTGGAGAGCAAGAATTTTTTGTGCTTGACAGGGAAAGGGCACAAAAGAGGCCAGACATCCGCTATTGTGGCAGAACTCTCCTTGGTTGTCCTCCCCCATGTGACCAAAAGATGGAGTCGCATTACCTTGGCTCAATCCCCACGCGTGTGCTTTCCTTTATGGAGGATGTGCAACGCGACCTCTCTCGCCTCGGGGTAGATGTCGCAACTCGCCATAACGAGGCAGCTCGTTGCCAATTTGAATTTGCTCCACTTTACAGTTTTGCCAACCTGGCTTGCGATCAAAATCAGATCATAATGGAAACGATGAGAAAAATGGCAGCCCCTCACAATCTCCGCCTTCTCTTTGGAGAGAAGCCCTTTGACGGGCTCAACGGCAGCGGCAAGCATGTTAACTTTTCCTTGACAGACAATGAAGGGCGTAACCTCTTGAAGCCATCTTCAAATTACAGGAAAAATATAATTTTCCTTTCCTTCCTTTCTGCATTTTTGCTTGGGGCTTCTCGCTATTACAAATTGTTGCTTGCTAGCGTCGCAACGGCAGGAAATCTATATCGCCTTGGTGGGGACGAAGCACCTCCATTTATCCCGAGCATTTTCCTCGGTAGCGTCGTCACATCAATGTTGGAAAATGTTGAGAGCGAGGCAAGTAGCATTTCACCTTCTGTCGCCCTCTCTGACCTAGGCGACAGAAACCGCACAAGCCCCTTGGCTTTCACAGGGGACAAGTTTGAATTTAGAGCCCCAGGGGCAAGCCAATCCATGGCTGTCCCAGCAATGGCAGTCTTTGCAATCTGGGCAGCAGGGCTAGACGAATTTATGGCGATTTTGCGTGGACACTTGAAGAAAAAATCTCTTGACCCAATCAAGGCTGCGACAAAGGCTATAAACGAAGCAAAAGAAATTTATAATAAAATCCTTTTTGAGGGGGATGCCTATTCAAAGGAATGGCAAGAGGAAGCGACTCGCCGTGGGCTTGCCACTGTCACCTCAATGCCAGACGGGCTCGCTTGCTTTAAGGATGCTGAAATTGTTGAAATGCTAGCACGAATTGGCGTGTGCAATGCTGTCGAGGCAGGCGTTTTTGCCGAAACTAGGACAGAAATGTTTGTCAAGTCAATAGAAATTGAAATGGCAGTCCTGCGTGAGATGCTCTGGGAAGGTGTTATCCCCTCCATCGGCAAGCAACTTTCTGACTATGCAGGGGAAGACGAATTGCTTGCGAAATTTGCCACAAGTAAATCAGGTGGCAATAAAAAAATATTGTCAATTCTTGCCGACGCGAAATTATCCTTAATGGAGCTCGCGGAAGACCTTGACGATTTGAAGCAGGAAGCGGCAACATTGCCACTTGACCGTAGGGCAGACTTCCTCCACAAGCAAGCTGTCCCCTTGATGAGCAAAATCAGAAAAATCGCGGACAAGGCAGAGGTTTATATCTCCAAAGACAATATGGCATATCCAAATTACAGAGAATTGCTTTCCTTGGCATAAACAAAGAGTGTGCATATGAAATCATATGCACACTCTTTTTGTGTCTTACATATTTTTCAAGTCTCTTCTTGAAACCTTGCCAGTTGGCGAAAGGGGGAAACTATCAAGAAACACAATTTTTCTTGGCGTTTTGTAGTGGGAAAGCTTTGTTTTTGCAAAGCGGATGATTTCGTTTTCTGTTGCTTGCATTCCGGGATTCAAAATTACAAAAGCCTTGACGATTTCGCCTGTGATTGTGTTCTTTTCTCCCACGCAGGCAGCGGCGGCAATTGCAGGGTGCCCTGCCAAGACGCTTTCCACCTCTTGTGGATAGACATTAAAACCACCGACGATGATTATGTCTGTCGCACGGTCAATTATTGTGATGTAGCCGTCCTTGTCTATGCGGACGACATCACCAGTGTTGAACCAGCCGTCTTTGAAGCGTTCACGAGTGTTCTCCTCGTCGCGGAAATATGATGTTGTGACGGAATCCCCACGCAACCAGAGAACGCCTTCCTCGTGCAGATCAAGTTCCTTACCGTTTCTGTCCCTGATTGAAATTTCCAGGAAGGAAAATGGTTGCCCGACAGTGCCGAGGCGTTTTTTGTCCCCATCGCCACCGACAGCAACGATTGGCGAACATTCTGTGAGACCATAACCTTCCAAGATGCCAACTCCCATAAGTTCCTTGCACTTTTCTTCCATCCTGAGATCAAGTTTATCGCCACCGGAGATTACATAGAGAATATCATGCAATTTCTTCTTTTTCTTTTCCAGTGTGGAAAGGAGGAAGGAAAGCATTGTTGGCACAACGATGTAGAAATTTGCACCGCTTGTTTCCAGAGCCTCGATTGTCTTCTCAACTGGGATAAACTTTGGGATTGCTACAGTTGGGTAACCATAGAGGAGTGGCAGGAGTAGCCCAACATCAAGCCCGAAGGTGTGGAAATTTGGCAATATCCAAAGGAAAATGATTCTTTCGTCTATGAATCCGTCTATTCTTTCAGCTGGTCCACAGCAGTCAGAAATTATATTTTTGTGCGTGAGGGGGACGAATTTTGGCAAACCTGATGAACCGCTTGTGGAGAAAATTACAGCAGTGTCGCGAGATCCCTGTGTTACCTCTCTGCAAGTTATTTGTTCGTTTGGCAAGCCAAAGAGCGGAACAGTTGCGAAGGGGACAGAAAGATCTTGCGATATTTTCTCCAAGCGTGCTGCGTTTTCTTGTATTGTGAAGACACAAGAGGCGTCCAAATCTCGTAGCGTGTCGGACAATTGGGGGTCCCCAGCCCTTGCATTTTGTGGGCAAATTGTGCCTCCAAGTTGCCATGTCGCAAAGGCGATTGCTGCCATTGATGGGCAGTTGGGCAGAAGTGTGACGCACCTGCCACCTTCCTTGAAGCCTGCATTTGAAAGATAATTTTTGTATGAGGCAACAAGCTCTGCAAAAGTTGCACCTGTTATCCACTCTCCTTGCCACCAGAGGCATTTGGAAGTTAATTTGTTCGCCCAAATTTGTGCAACAGCCTCTTCAATTCGCAAGTTCAAGTGGTTTTTGTAAAAAGTCTTCATGTCAAGGTTCGCATGTTGTTCCTTTTGTGCTTCTTCTAATTGGCGGATGTCAACCTTGCGGAGTTCTCTGCGAAGCACCTTGCCAGCAGGGGAAAGGGGGAAACTTTCTACAAAGCCAATTTTCCTTGGCACCTTGTAGTGTGAAAGGTGGTCCTTTGAAAATTTTATGAGTTCCTTTGCCGTGACGGCAGCACCTGGTTTGACGATGACAAACGCCTTGACGATCTCGCCTGTCACAGAATTTTTCTCTCCAACGCAGACGGCCTGTGCCACAGCAGGATGCTTTGCAAGGGCAGCCTCAACTTCCTGTGGATAGACATTAAAGCCCCCGACAATTATGATGTCCGTTGCTCTGTCAACCACAGAAATGTAACCTTCTTCATCAATACGGACAACATCACCCGTGTTGAACCAGCCGTCCTTGAAGCGGTCTCTGGAATTTTCCTCATCGCGGAAATATGATTTTGCTATGGATGGCCCCTTGAGCCAAAGGATGCCTTCCTCGTGGAGGTCGAGCTTTTTGCCGTCTCTGTCTCTGACCTCTATTTCAATATTGGCAAGAGATCTGCCTATTGTGCCGAGCTTTCTCTTAGCGAAACTTTCTGCCACAGCGACAGTCGGGGAACATTCAGTGAGGCCATAGCCTTCCAAAATTCTGCAACCGAGGTATTCTGCACATTTGTCGTCCAAGGCTGTGTTGAGTTTGTCGCCACCAGAAATGATGAAATTGATTCCAGTGAGGTGCAGATTTGCTTTTTCAAGCGCACCGACGATGAAGGCAAGTATTGTTGGAACAACGATCAGGAAATTTGCTCCACTTTCTTGCAATGCCTTTATTGTGTTGATTACTGGTACAAAATTTGGCACCACAACTGTTGGATAGCCGAAGATAAATGGTGTAATGCACCCGATGTTCAAGCCGTATGTGTGAAAGTTCGGCAAAATAAAAAGAAAAATATTGTCATTTGTGAAAAAGTCATCAAAGTGCCTTGTCTGCCCTGCAGCATTTGCGATGATGTTTGCATGGGTCAAGGGGACTGCCTTCGGCAAGCCAGAAGTGCCACTGGTTGAGAAAATTATTGCAGTGTCAGGGCTGTCAGGCGTGCCTGTCCTTGCCTGCCAAGTGGCATCTGTTTGACCGAAGAGTGGAACTGCAATTATAGGGATTTTTTTTGTGAATTCGCCAGCCTTTGCCACATTTTCCTCTGTCGTGACAACGAAGGCGACATCTAATTTTTTGATTGTGTCAACGAGTTGTGTGACGCCTGCTCTTGCATTCAAGGGGCAGATTGTGCCACCAAGTTCCCAGGTGGCAAACATAATGGCTATGAAGGTTGGGCAGTTTGGCAGAAGGATTGCAATCCTTTGCCCTGAGGCGAAGCCAGATGTCCTGAATTTTTCTTTGTAGAAGGCGATGAGGGGGAGCAATTCGCCGTGGGTTACCCACTTTCCTTGCCACCAAATGTTTCTTTGGTCTTCCTTGCCTTCCCAAATAATTTTTACTGCTTCGTCGATGCGAAGATCAGGATGTTCTGCGTAAAATATTCCTAAATTATTCATTATGCCACACTCCTTGCAGGTGTTTTTATCTCGTTATTAGTTTAAGTTTTCTTTGGAAAACTGGGACTGACTGCTCAACCCTTATAATGGAAAATGCCTTGTTGAGCGGTGAATGTGTCCTTGGGTTCATGGAGAACACGCCAGACATCAGCGGTGTATATTTCATTGACATAACTGTGTGCCGTAAGGATTCTCCACGGAAACTGGTTGTCATGTCAAACATTTGAGCAATGAACATTACAGCATCATATGCCAAGATTGAGTCAATTAAATTTACTTGAGCAGTGTTCTTGCCATACTTTGCTTCAATTTCCGGCACAAAGGAAACGAGCGAGTCGTCCAGGTCTGTCGTTTCGTTCAGCCACCAGGTGTCCGAGAGGTTCATCTTTGTGGCACGGACATTGTCGTAGTCAAGTGCAATGATTGGTGTGTCAAGGCTTTTGTCGGCACGGATAAGCGTGATTGTTCTATATTGGCTATCCTGCCCAATGACGATTATTACACTAGGTTTGGCAGATTTTAATTCTTTGATAATCTGCTGTGTGTTTGTTTCTTGCAAATTGAGGCGACACATTGCTACGGTGCGCCCACCAAATGATCTGATCCATTTGTGGGTGCTACGCTCAATTTCAAGTGCCACATCATCGTTTTCATCTGTGACAATTGCTATTCTGCGTTTTTTCAAGCCTTGCCTTGCGAAATATGCGAGAGCCTTGCCTCTTGCTTCTGTGTCGTTTGAAAGCATAAATGTGTATGGTGCTGGCACAGAACCGAATCTCAAAGTTTTTCTTTTGGGTATCTTTTGCCCAGTGAAAAAGACAGGGATTTCAAGTTGATTTGCAATTTGAGAAATTGTTTTTGAAGCAGTGGAGCCGATTGCGACGATTGCCAAGGCAGATGACTTTTGCAAGATTCTTTTTGTGTTGGCTATGCTTGTTTCGTCGTTAGTTGGTGCGTGGACTCCCAATATTTTCAAGTGGCAGTTGTCTTGGAATTGGAATTGCAAATTTGCCTTTTCCGCTGCCATTTGTGCGGATTTCAAATAGAGGTAGGACGAGTTGCTTTCCTCCTTTGACAGCGGAAGCATAAAGGCGACTGTCAATTCACCGTTCTTTGGACGGCGTAAACTTTCTGCATGAAAAACTATCAAGGCAAAAGCAGTGAGCAAAATTGCGACTATGAAAATTCCCTTCAAACTTTTCTTAAAGGCCTTGAAGTCATATCTGTGAGCAAAAGTCTTGACATTATGCAGCCTGCCTGTCTCGGCAAACCATGTGACACCGTCAGGGCAGGTGGCAGCGATGGCGGCATTGACAGCATCAACTGCGTTTGTCGCTTCCTCGTCTGTAAATGAAAAAATGCGAGTAAGCCTTTGTTTGTCCTCCTCCGTAACATAGGGGACATTTGGGGAGATGCGACGCATCTTTTGCAGGAGATATCGAAGCACGAGAGTAATGCAAAAAATCTCATGTTCGTGTCCCTTGTGGCGAGACTCCAGCATTTGCGAGAGCCTGTCCGTGTCAGACAAGAGGTTCCAACCATATTTTTTTATTAGTTCAACAAAAGTGTCTTTTACATTCATATTATAAATTTAAATCTCACTAACAAAGTTTTTAGGATTATAACACAAAATATGAAAATCCTTGGTATCACTATACAAATTTTTATTTTTCCCATTTTCACTCCCAAAAAATAACACTGCTAGGGATTTTGTATAG
>R07__coassemble_910_pt1 | contig 9100 bp, 9 predicted proteins | sample R07__metabat2_high_PE_033 | metagenome-assembled genome bin R07 | reverse complement strand
CCTGAATTGCCCCTCTTTAACAGCCCTCTCCACGCAAACCTCAATTGACCAACCCAGTTGCATATGAATATAAATGAAGGCTAGGAATTTTTTGTTTTTTGAAGAGTTTGTAATGCCTCTTGCGGTTCTCTTTGTTGAAATCATAATCATCCTGTGCAGTCTCAGCCCCGTAGCCGACCTGCTTTCCGTTGTATTTGAGCTTCAGCCCTCGCTTCAATTCGTTCTTAATCGTGTTGTAGGAACGGCAGAGAGCACGAGCAATTTCAGTAATTGACTTCCCCCGATTTTACAGCGTCTGTATAAGTTCCCGCTCTTCCTTTGTGAGGCGTTTGCCTTTTCTCAAATTTGTGTTAGAATTTCCCTGTTCCATAATTGGTTCCTTTCTGAGATATTTTTTGACAGGGGATATTTTATCACAGGATAAATTGTGGAACATTTTTTTGTCCCAAATTTTTTGCAACTTATAGTTACAATTTACAAGTTCATAACTGAGGCTCAGAAGGAACAAAATGTGCTCGTCTGTTGCACTGCCATCTAGTGCGACAGAAAGCCAAGTGCCCTTGCTCATGTGATATGCAGGAAAAATTCCAGTTTCTCCCCACAAAGAGCAAATTACAGTCTTGTCACATTTGAAGTTGACAATATCGATGGGCTCTTTTCCTTCAAGTCCAAGTTTGTCTTTTGGGACTGCCATAAAGAGCGCAAACCACTTTTTGTTGCCTTTGTGGCGAAACACTTGAAATGTCGGGTAGCGAAGCCAGGGGAAGTCGCTTGTGCTTTCAAAGTTATTTTCTATGTGTTGAGTGAGTTCATTCCGTGTCATGCTTGTTTCAACAAATTGCTTATGTGCATTTGGCGGTTTTGGAGTGGATTTTCCTCGCCAAAAAGCAGATTTCGCAGGAACAACTCCAAAAATTCGGTTGTAGCGTGGACGCCATTTTTGATGTCGTTATAGTTCGCCCTAACCAAAGCATTTCTGAAATACCAAGCGTTTTTTGCAAAGGGTTCATTTGTGACATCAAAGCCCAGTGATTGCAAATATTTTATGAAAAACACGGCAGTCGCTCTGGTGTTGCCCTCGGCAAAGGCGTGAATTTGCCACAAGCCTGATACAAATGTCGCAAGGTGGCGGATGACTTCATCCATTGTTAAATCTTTGTAGCTGAAATTTTTCTCCTTGGATAAATCATATTCCAAGGTTGCCACTAGTTCCGACGCCGTGCCATAGGTAACAGTCGCTCCGTCAAGAATCCATTCCTTTTTCGTGATGTTATAGTCGCGGATTTTCCCTGCATGGTCGTAAATCCCCGTGAACAATTTCCCATGCAGTGAAGTATATTCATTTGGAGTGAAGGAGAAAGCCTTTTGAGACAATATTTTTGCAATTCGTGCGGAGACTTTGTCTGCTTCTTCTGTTCTACTTCCTTCGCCTTTTCCCATGCTTTCAGCATAATATTTGTCCAGTAATTCGCAGGCCTCGTCTATTGAGATGTCGCCCTCAATATTCCGTGCCGCTGTCTCTGCCAAATATTCAGAAGTTTTCAAGCCATCAACATCTTGCAAGCCAATTGCGGTTTGCCAAGCATAGGCTTTTTCTTTTTTCTCTGGCTCGGATTCCTTTATATATTCTGCAAAGGGGTCTTTGTTCATAGGTCAACCTCCGATAAATTGTTAATCTTCAAATTTAAGCCCGAAATATTTCATATAAACCTTGAATCTGTCCTGTGACGAGAGGCAGGTATCTATTAAATAACAGGGGTCATTCTTCCACTCCTTCAAGCCACGATAGTAAAATTCCTTGATGTCGTCCTCTATAATGAAGGGAGTTATTCCGTTTCGCAAGCACTCCTTGAACATAATCAGCCGCCCGATACGCCCGTTGCCGTCTTGAAATGGGTGGATGCTTTCAAATTCGTAGTGAAATTCTATTATTTCGGCAAGTAACTTTGCCCCCGAAGAATTGTATTTTTTGAGCAAATCCTTCATCTCACGAGCAACATTTTTTGCGCCTGTCGTTTCCCTTCCACCGACTTCATTTTCCAGCCTTTTGTAATCGCCGACAGCAAACCAAGGTTTTCGGCTGTCCGATGTCCCAGTCTTCAGGACGAAATGAAGTTGCTTTATAAAGGATTCGCTTATCTGGTAATTCGCTAAATCAATGACAAGGTCAATGCAACGAAAATGATTTGCCGTCTCAATAATGTCATCAACATTGAGAGTTTTGCCTTCCTGCCCTATTGTGTTCGTTTCAAAAATGTGCCTTGTCTGGTCGTGGGTGAGGCGGCTTCCCTCAATGTGGTTTGAATTGTAAGTCAATTCAATTTGAACCTTGTGATAAATGCCACTGGTGATGCGTGATTCCTTTTCAAGTTTCAAGCGAGAGAGCAAATCAGTTGTTACCTTTCCTGCTCGTTGCTTCCTTTCGGGTTTTGTGGCGTTTTCTGGGATTTTCCAAGTTTTCCCGTCAAGCACTGCCCCTGCCACTTTTCCGCTGGCACAGTAACTTCTCACACTTCTTTGCGACACTCCCCATAAAGCAGCAATTTCACTCACATTTTTGTAATTCATGTGCTCATTCCTTTCTGTTATTTGCGGAAGGATTATAACATTATCGGCAACATATATCAAGTTTTTACATATTAAAACATAGATATATATTGCCGATATTTTCTAAAATCGCACTTTTCGTGACAGGAGTGCCACCGTTTCCACATGCCCTGTTTGGGAAAACATATCAAAGGGCATGGCGCTGACGAGTTTGTAGCCACTGTCGCAAAGAATCCTTGCGTCTCGTGCCAGTGTGGCAGGGTTGCAGGAAACATAGATGATGTCACGTGGCGAAATTTTTATGATAGCCTCGAGCACACTTTTGTCGCAGCCACTGCGTGGAGGGTCTAGCACAACTGTGCCAAAGTTTTCCCCCTTTTCCACCAGCAACTTCACAGCGTCTTCTGCGGACATTTCCAAGGCCTTCACATTGTGCAGGTTGTTCCGCTCCGCGTTTTGCAAGATGTATTTTGAAGCAGGGAGCCAATTTTCCACTGCCGTCACGCTCCGACCCTGCCCAACAGCCCTTGCTAGGAAACACGTTAGGCTCCCGACACCAGAGTAGAGTTCCAAGATGTCTGTGTCATTGATGAGGCTTGCCACATATTTGTATAGAGCTTCCGCTTGAAGCGAGTTCACCTGGAAAAATGAAGAAACTTCCATTGTGAAGGCGAGGCCGTCCAGTGTTTCCGTCATTGTGTTCTTGCCTGCAATGTGCAGGAATTTGTCGCCCCAAATGAAATTTGAGTCGCTTGTGTTAATGTTGAGGCAAAAGCCGGAAAGGCCTTTTATCCCCTTTGCAATTTGCTTCAAGGTGTCAATTTCTTGCTTCCTCGGTGGGCGAGTGACGACGACACAGGCGAGGGCTTCGCTCTCGTTTATCGCCACCCTCACGACTATTTCCCTCACGCTTTGGAGAGCTGCCTTTTCAACTTGCCTTAACAGGTCTCCACAAATTTTGTCCAGCTTCGGGGCAAGCACAGGGCACTTTTCAAAGGGCACGATGTAGTGGCTGTGCTTCCTGTAAAAACCTGCGATGCACCTTCCGTGCTTCCAAGCAACAGGGATTGAAGCCTTGTTGCGGTAACCAAATTCATTTTTTGCCGCACGGCAGTCAAAAAGTGTGAAATCTTCAAAATGCCCGATGCGAGCCAAGGCATCCGCCACAGTTTGCTTTTTTGCAGCAAGCTGGCTTGCATAACAAATGTGTTGGTGTGTGCAACCACCGCAAATCTCGGCACTGGCACAAAGGGGGGCACGGCGAGACGGGGAAGAATTTTTCCGTTCCAAGACGTTGGCACTTGCCCAGGTGCGTTTCTTTTGCAAGATGCGACAGGCGACCTCTTCGCCAGGCAGGGCGTCCTCCACGAAGACAACGAAATTTTCCGCCCCAATTCGTGCCACGCCCGAACCTTCGTTTGACAAACTTTCCACCTTGAGTGTCGCAATATCGCCTTGAATTATTTTTCTTTCTGCCATAATTTTCTCCGATTATAATAAAAAGCAATACGCATTGTGCCTCGCAGTGCGGATTGCTTTTTGCTTATTTGTTCAGTTCGTAAATATATTTAATCCCTTCAAGTGTCAAATTTGGGTCATATATGTTGATTGTCTTTGAAAATTTTGAAATGAGGCGTGCGTCGCCACCTGTGGCAATGACGGGGCAATTTTGCCCGAGCTCTTCCCACATGCGGCTCACAATCCCGTCAACGAGCCCAGCAGTGCCAAAGACAACGCCACTTTGCATTTGTGTTTCCGTGGTGTAGGCGGTTGCCACCTCAGGCTCTGTTGCCATGATTGTTTTTGGCAAGAGGGCAGTGTTTGAGCCAAGCACCTCAAACATAGACTTGATGCCGAGGCTAATCGCTCCGCCAAGATACGATGGAACCTGCGACACGACATCAAAGGTGATAGTTGTGCCGATGTCAACTACGATACAGGGTGAGCCGTATTTTTTTTGAGCCATAACAATGTCTGCAATTCTGTCTGCTCCGAGTTCTTCTGGCATTTCGCGAAAAGCATCAAATTTGCAATTTGGATTAACGCAAAGAGCAGGCAGCCCGAGCAACCTTTTCACGACGGCTTCAAGCATAAAGTTAAGTTTGGGGACAACGCTAGCGTAGGCTACTCCGTCAATTGGAGAAGCACCGAATTTGCTTCTTGCTTCCACGCATGCATTGGAAATTTCCTCTGCAAAATGTGCTTCTGTGCCGTAGTGAGAGGAAAATCTCCATGTTTGTAGCAGTGTGTCTCCATCATAAATTGCCATTACGACGGCAGTATTGCCAATGTCAAAGATGAGTGTCAATTATCTTGTCCTCCCTTGAGAAAATTTGAAAACCAATTTTTGCCTTCTAACACCCTTGTGATCATCATGGAGCTCACTGTGTCGCCGACGGAGTTGAGCATTGTTGCCATCGGGTCAACGAGGAAAGCAAGGGTTACGATGATTGGGAATGCTTCTGGTGGAAAGCCGTAGAGTGAGATGATGAGGGCTTCGCCAATGAGACCACCGCCAGTCACGCCAGAGTGAACGACGCCGGAAAGCACGGAAATGAAGATTGCAAGGAGAAGTGTCTTTACTCCTGTGAAGGGCATATTATACATGCCGTAAAGAAAAGCGATTTTGAGGATCCCAGAGATGCAAGAGCCCTCCATGTGTGCAGTTGCACCAATTGGCAAGACGAGCCCAGAGACATCCTGTGGCACGCCGAGGCTTGTCGCTGCCTGCATATTGAGAGGCAGTGTTGCGGTGGAACTTCCGCTTCCAAGCGACATAAGGGCAGGCGGCACAATGCGAGACCAAAATATCTTGACTCCTTTTCCCCTTGTTGCCCAGGCAACATAAATTGTGAAGGCGATGAAGAAATAGACAATAGCGGTGGCATAATAGACTGCGATTGCCTTGAAATAAACTCCGAGGAGTTGCGGTCCGTGGTGCCCAATGAGTATTGCAAAATATGCAAAAAGCCCAAACGGTGCGAGATACATCACGAGTTGCACCATATGAATCATGGCCTCGGCAATTACTGCAATGCCACGACCGACAGCCCTGCCACGCTCGCCCAAACTTTGAAGCGAAAGCCCAAAGAAAATTGTAAAGACGATGAGTTGCAACATTGATTTCCTGCTGAGGAGTAGCGAAAAGTCGTCAACCGTGAAGGCGTTGACAAATTGCCCAGCAATGCTGGAATTTTGCAAGGCAGAGGCAGCGGAAGTCGCTGTGGTTTGTGCTATTGAGAAATTTGTGGCAGGCGGAAAGTAACTATAAACCACAAAGGCAACACTGGAAGCGATAGCCCCGGTGACGAAAAAGAAGAAAAGCATCCACTTCATCACTCGCCCGAGGCGTTCCATTGAGGACATTGTGGCGATTGTGGAGCAGATTGTGGTGAAGACGAGTGGCACAACGAGCATAAAGAGTGCATTGACAAAGAGGTCTGCGACTGGCTGGAGAACCATTGCACCCTCGCCGAATTTTGCCCCGAAGGCAGCCCCCAGTGCAATTGATATGAAGAGGATAATGGGGAACAGATACGCCTTTCCTGGATTGATTTTGCTTGACATTTTATGCACTCCTATTTTGATAATAATTTGTCTTTTTCAATAATTGCTTCAATGGCTTGTATCGTGGTGGCTTCAAGCCCCAAATTTTTTGCCGTGATCACGCCTGCTATGGTCGTGCCGCCGGGGGAAGAGATGAAGTCTATCAATTCTGACGGGTGACTTGCCCCTTCTTCCAAAAGTTTGCAAGCACCCTTTGTCGCTTCGTTTGCGATTTGCAGGGCATTTTTTTTACTGAAACCTGCTTCCACTCCTGCCGTAGCGATGGCATTTATATACATAAGGGTTATAGCGCCAGACGAGCCACTCAGTGCCGTGAAGGCGGGAAAGAGTTTCTCCTCAATTATGTGGGTTGTCCCAACGCTTGCGAAAATTTGCAAGGCGGTTGCGAGTTCATCTTCCGTTGCAGCTTCGTTTTTGCAAAGGGCAGAGCAGGCGGCTCCAACTTTGGCTGCAATGTTTGGCATAACACGAACTATGTGTGTGACACCCCCTAGGATTTCCTCATACCAAGAGATTTTTTTTCCAGCGGCAATGGTGATGACAAGTTTTCTGCCACTCAAAATTCCTTTCAATTCTGCCAATGGTGTTGGCAAAATTTGTGGCTTGACTGCCAAGATTATGACATCCGCACTCCTTGCCACATCAAGGGCAGAGGTGGCAGGTGTGAGGCTCGCCACTTTTGCCAAATTTTGGAGCTTCTCTTTGTCTGGGTCAAAACCACAAATGCGACCCCCTTTGAAATTTTCGCTTTGCCTCATGCCTTGAATGATGGCACTTGCCATATTGCCGAGGCCAATAAAGCCGTAGGTCATCGTAGTTGCCCCTTTCCATAAATTTTGTATTTCATGCTCGTGAGTTCTCTGAGTCCTAATGGGCCTCTTGCGTGGAGTTTTTGTGTAGAGATTCCGATTTCTGCTCCCATTCCAAATTCTCCACCGTCAGTGAAGCGTGTGGAAGCATTGTGATAGACGGCGGCGGCGTCAACCTGGGTCAGGAATTCTTCCGCCGTTTCCTTGTCGTCCGTCACTATGCACTCGCTGTGGCCTGTGCCGAAATTCCTGATGTGGTCAATCGCCTCGTCCATTGTGGCGACGACCTTGACGGCAAGGATATAGTCATTGTATTCCATGCCCCAGTCCTCGCTCGTCGCACGGAGCAATTTTTCTTGTGGCACGACACCGAACAAGATGCTGTATGAAGTTTCGTCGCAGCGTAGCTCAACATTTTTTTCCTGCAATTTGAGAGCAACCTGTGGCAGAAGTCTCTCTGCAATGTCCTTATGAAGCAAGAGGCACTCCGCCGCATTGCAGACAGAGGGGCGACTTGTCTTTGCCCAAAATACGATGTCGCGTGCCATATCTAGGTTTGCCCCCTTGTCAAGGTAGATGTGGCAAGTCCCTGCCCCTGTTTCTATCACTGGGACGGTTGCGTTCTCCACCACACTTTGGATTAACCTTTTGCCACCGCGGGGAATGATGAGGTCAACATATTTTTTGAGCCTCATTAGGTCTCTTGCACTTTCGTGAGATGTGTCCTCTACGAGCTGGACACAGTCCTCTGGGAGCGAGAGTTCCGTTAGGGCTTTTCTTATAATGTTACAGATTGCGGTGTTTGAATTTATCGCGTCGCTTCCTCCACGCAGGATCACGACATTTCCGCTCTTGAAGCAGAGGGCGAAGGCGTCTGCCGTGACATTTGGCCTCGCTTCAAAGATTATCCCAATAACGCCAATCGGCACGGAAATTTTTTGCAGGAAAAGTCCATTCGGACGAGTTACCTCTTCCAAAATCCTGCCGACTGGGTCTGGCAAGCCTGCAACTGCCCTCATGCCCTCGGCAAAGGAGTGAATCCTTTCGTCGTTCAAGGCGAGCCTGTCGAGCAGTGCTTGGGACATTCCTTTTTTTGCCCCGTTTTCACAATCTTTTTTATTTTCTTCTTTTATGTAGTCAGAATTTTTTTCTAATGCAGTTGCAATATAGCAAAGGGCATTATTCTTCTCTTCAGTTGCAAGGGTGGCGAGTTTTATCTTTGCCTTGACTGCATTTTGCCCCATTTGTTCCAAATTTAACACGGCAAACCTCCTTGAGATTTTAGTTTTGTTTTATTGCTTCATAAATCCTCTTTGCTATTTCTTCCATTCCCTTGTCTCCTGGGTGTGCTGCGACACCGGCGTGGTTCACCTCGTGCATTTGCCCGTCATCGCCTGCAACCTTTGTGCCGATAGAGGATTCGTATGACTTATCTACCCATATATCGCTTAAATCAACGAAGGTTACAATTTGCCTGCCATCCTTGTCTAAGACATTTTCGCAAGTTGCCTGTTTGACCTTTTGGCGGAGGGTTTGTTTCCAAAAGTCACCGACAAGGATTATGCGAGGCAAGGTGCCATTTTTATTTTGCTTTTTTGCGATATATTCAATCAAGGAAGGGAAGTCCTGTGCTAATGTATCGTAATTCTGGATATTTTCTCCAAGTTGCACAACTATTACATCGTAATGCTTCTTCAAAAGAAGTGGTTCAAGTTCTTCTTGTGCTTCAGCTCTGTCCCGCGACATTACTTCCCAGCCCCAAAGTCCTGTGGCTTCAAACTCCACTTCGTGATCTTGTTGCAAGAATTCAACTGTCTTGTGGACATAGTCATTTTCTCGCTTTGAGGCTGCCATTCCCCATTTTCCCCACCAGAAAGAGCAAATATTGTGATTTGTTAAGGAATTCCCAAGGAAGAGGACGGAAATTTTTCTTGGTAGAGAGTTTGGGCGTGATGCGTTTGCAATTCTCACCTGTTCAATTTTGACATCGGCAAAAGAAGCAAATTTTTCAAGGATCTTGTCTCGTTTCTTGATGACGACAAGGAAATTCGCAGCAAGGGAGAAGAGGAGAATTACGCAAACAATAGCAAATCGTCTTCGTAATTTTACAAATTCTAGATTAGTTGTTCTGTTGTTCTGTTGTTCTGTTGTTCTGTTGTTCTGTTGTTCTGTTGTTC
>R07__coassemble_906_pt1 | contig 9140 bp, 7 predicted proteins | sample R07__metabat2_high_PE_033 | metagenome-assembled genome bin R07 | reverse complement strand
GAAGGACATCACGCTTGTATATGGAAACTTCAAAGAGGTCTCGTGCCTTTTCCTCCTGGTCTCTCAAAGCCACCTCAATGAGCAACCTCTCACGCATGGTGAGGAGGTCTCTGTTCTGCAAATTGAGAAGGAGTCTCCTCGCTTCGTTTTCAGAAATTTTGTTCCCTATGAGGCTTTCCAGGTGCTCCGCCTTCTCTTCATTGTTGGAAAATTCAAGGCGAAGAATCCTGATGTAGCCGTGACCTCCCCTTTGGCTCTCCACAAGAAAGCCATTTTCTGGGGCAAAACGACTGCGAAGCACATAGTTGATTTGGCTCGGCACGCAGTCAAAATGCTCGGCAAGGCTCTTTCTGCTAAGGGAAATGTCCCCAGCTTCTGCCAAAAGTTCTTCTATATATTTTTCAATTTCACCTGTTAAACTTGACATTCTGCCACCCCTCAATTTTACTTTTTGGCATTTTAACACATTGGTCAAGGAAAATCAATTATTTAGAAAAAATTTTTTGCGATAATATTGCTTTTATTTGCCAGACAAAAAGATTTTTGAAAATTTCTGAAATATTTGGGGTTTTACACTTGTTTACAAATATGCTTCGTGTTACAATCCAAAAAAATTCAGGTGCTGACAACTGTTAAATGCTCGATTTTACATTCGTGCAAATTTTAATGTAAAAAAAATATTTAGCACCTTGCGGAATTTTTATATTTTGGTATAATACGCCGTGTTTGATAGGGGTGTAGCCAAGCGGTCTAAGGCACCGGACTTTGACTCCGGCATCGATGGTTCGAGTCCATCCACCCCTGCCATTTTTTATTTATTGAGGTATTTCAAATGAATAAAGAGTGTGGAACATTAATTTTAGCTGCAGGCAAGGGCACTCGTATGAAGAGCAACTTGCCAAAGGTCTTGCACCTTATGTTGGAAGAGCCCTTGATATCATACCCGATACATGCTGCTCATGAGGCGGGGCTAAATGATGTTTGCGTATTAGTAGGAAGTGACGGTGAGACGGTAAAGTCTTACCTTGATAATAATGAAGATGTGGAAGTGGCGTGGCAGACCGAACAAAATGGAACTGGACACGCCGTTTTGTGTGCTATGGACTTTTGGAAGGATTACCAGACATTGCTTGTCATGCCTGGCGATGTTCCGCTAATTTCTCCAAACACACTCCGTGAATTTAAGTCAGCACACATTGCCTCCTCTGCTATTTGCTCTGTTCTCACCTTTGATGTGGAAAATCCAAAGGGCTATGGCAGGATTGTGAGAAACAGCGGTCGCGTTTCTATCGTTGAGGAAAAAGATGCAAGCGACGAAGTCAAAAAGATAAAAGAAGTCAATTCTGGCATCTATTTGTTTGACACAAGGGAACTTGCAAAGGCAATAAGCAATTTGTCAAACGACAACACTGCCCACGAATATTACCTGACAGATGTCCTTTCAATTTTTCAAGATGCTGGGCATAAAGTTGATGCAATCAAAATTGGTGATGCCAGCGAGTTTAATGGCGTCAATAATCAACTTCAATTAGCTCAGGTTACAGAAATCGCAAGAAAAAATATTGTTGAAAACCTTATGCTAGAAAAGGGACTTCGTTGCATGAGCCCAGACACAGTTTGGATTGGTCCTCGTGTTAAGGTGGGGAGCAATGTCACAATACACCCAAATGTTCAGCTTTGGGGAGACACTGTAGTGGAGGACGATGTTTTTATCGGAAGTTTTTCCGTCCTGCGTTCTTGCCACATAGGAAAAAATGCAAATCTGAAAGGTTCTGTCCGAATGAACAATGGCACGATTGGCTCTCTTGCTTCTGCAGGACCATTTGCCTTTATGCGTGAAGGGGCAGTGCTTCTTGAAAATGCACACATAGGCAGGTTTGTGGAAATCAAAAATAGCACAGTGGGCGAAAGTTCAATGGTGCCCCATTTGTCCTATGTTGGTGACACAACAATCGGAAAGCACACAAACCTCGGAGCAGGCACAATCACCTGCAATTATGACGGTGTGAATAAAAATAAAACCTTCATCGGCAGTCATTGCCTCATCGGCAGTTCCACGATGTTTGTCGCCCCTGTCACAGTTGGTGACTGGGTTTCAACTGGTGCTGGCAGCGTTATCACAAAGGATATCCCTAGCAACGCACTTGGCATCGCCAGAGCGAAGCAAGAGAACAAAGAAAACTGGGCAATGTTGCACCGTAAAGACATAAAAAAATAATATGTTAAATTGAAAGGTGGGCTATTAAATGTCTCTAACTGGACAATCAAAAATGATGATCTTCGCTGGGACCTCCACACCTCAATTGGCACAATGTGTATGTGAAGCACTTGATGTAGAGCTTTCTCGGATGAAAATTCGCGAGTTTGCTGACGCGGAATTGAGTGTTGTGATTGAGGAGCCTGTCAGAGGAAATGATGTCTATGTCATTCAGTCCACTTCAAGGCCAGGCTACAAGCACTTAATGGAGCTCTTCATAATCGTGGACGCGTTACGGCGAGCTTCAGCATACAGAGTCAATTTAGTTATTCCATATTTCGGCTATGCAAGGCAAGACAGAAAAACAGCTGGGCGTGAGCCAATAACGGCTCGCCTCGTTGCAAATTTGCTTGAAGCCTCTGGGGCAGACAGAGTTGTTTCTGTTGACCTTCACACGGGGCAATTGCAAGGGTTCTTCAATATTCCAGTTGATAACCTTTCTGCAATAAATGTCCTGACTGAATATTTCAGAAGAAAATTTTCAGAAGAAATCAAAGCAAGAAAGATAACGATTGTTTCGCCAGACCACGGAGGCGTTGTGAGGGCAAGGGCATTCTCCTCAAAACTCTCCAACATAGATGGAGAAACATACTTTGTGCCACTTTCAATCGTTGATAAATCTCGCGACTACACAACGGAAAACAAATCAAAAGCAATGTCAATCATTGGTGAAAACAATGTCCAAGACAAAATTTGCATCTTGGTTGATGATATGGTTGATTCTGGTGGCACATTAGTGCATGCGGCTCGCCTTCTTCGTGATCACGGGGCGACGGAAGTTTATGCCTGTGCCACGCACGGAGTTTTGTCTGGCAACGCTACGCATAATCTCTTGACACTATACAAAAAAGCTGGCGAAGTCGTGCCAGACGGGACGATTTTGGAAAGTGAAACCTTGGGCGAGGGAGATGAACTCGTCATAAAGGAACTAATCTTGACTGACACAATTCCTTTGTCAGACCACGCAAATTTGCCAAATTTGGTCATACCGTCAGTTGAAAATAGTCTTTCCATCGCACCATTGCTAGCGAAGGTTATACACAGGATACACACAGACTCATCTGTTAGTGAGCTGTTTAGATAATAAAAAAATTGCAAGGAGGAAATAATTATGGCAAATGCAGTAAAAGTTAAATTTGAAAAAAGAGAGGCAACGGGGACAGGTGCCTGCAGAAAAATCAGAAACGAGAAATTAATTCCAGCAGTTCTTTATGGTCCAGATTACAAAGACGGTATGTCTTGTAACCTTGAAGCAAAGCCAATCTATTCTGTGGCAAATGGCTCACACAGTGAAACAACTCTTCTTGAGCTTCATTCTGATGCTGGCGAAAATGCTTTCGCTTTGCTCCGTGAAGTTCAGCGTCATCCAATTTCCCGTGAGATTCGCCATGTTGATCTCTACCAGATTGTCAAGGGACACAAGATCAAGGTTGAAATCCCAACAAAGGTGCTCAACGCCGAGACTGCCCCTGGTGTCAAGGAAGGTGCTGTGCTCACAGTTCATATGCGTAATATAATGGTTGAGGTTGAGCCTTCAAACATTCCAGACGAAATTGTGATTGACGCAGCAGATTTTGAAGTTGGCAAGGAAGTTTTTGTGAAGGATTTAAATCTCCCTGAGGGAGTTGTTGCAATTGAAAATCCTGACGACCTTGTTTTGATAGTTGCACTTCCAAAGGTGTTCGAAGAAGCAGGCGAAGCGGCAGAAGCTGCTGAATAAAAAATAACATAAACGAAATTCTCATCAAATTAAAAGGCACTTTATGTGCCTTTTTTTTCTTAACAAAATTTTGAGGTGATAGCGACGATGAAGCTAGTTGTAGGGCTTGGAAATCCTGGGGTTGAATATGTATGGACACGGCACAATGCCGGGCAAATTATTTTGTCTTATTTTGTGGAAAAGTTGTGCCTCGGCACGCCAAAAAATAATTTTCAAGGTGATTATTGGGATGCTTTTATTGAAGGGCAAAAGGTAGCTTTTCTTTTCCCTCACACATTTATGAATTTGAGCGGTGTTTCTGTGGCTGAGGCTGTTAATTTTTACAAATTACGGGCAGAGGACATTTTGGTTATCAGCGACGATGTTGCCCTCACATTTGGCAGGATAAGAATGAGAAAGAGTGGCTCAGCAGGCGGTCAAAAGGGGCTTGCCTCTATTCTTGGTGTGCTTGGCACATTTGATGTCTGTCGCCTCCGCATAGGGATAGGCACGCCACTTGCACCTGCTGGCATAAAAATAAATTTAGCGAGCTGGGTGCTTGGCAAATTCCCGGAAGAAGAGCGTGAAAATTTCGCTTCTATTTCTTCCGCTTGCTATGATGTCTTAAAACTCTGGCTGCGTGGTGATGTGGATATTGCCATGAACAGGGCAAACAGTTACAGAAATGAAAAGACAAATTGAGCTTTCCGTCACACAAATAGAGGAAGTCGCTTCGGCTGAATGGAAGCGGAATAGTTCCCTCTATCTGCCTGGTAACCCCACAATCTTGGCTTGGGTTGTGAGAAAAAGCACCTCTCCACTTCTCATTATCGTGCCAGACGACAAGACAAAAAGAGATTTGGCTGACGATTTGAAGCTCATTTGTGGCAAATCAAAATCTTCCGTTATCAAAAGCATTATAACAATGCCAGACGCTTCATTTGGCACAGAGAGCGAAGAGGAAATGGCAAAACTTGTGCGAGGAAATAACTTTTTGCAGTTCAAGCAAAGAGGTGGAGTGCTCTGTGGCACACCGAGCTCCTTTATCCTGCCCTTCAAGCTCGGCTCAGACTTTTTGGATTTGCACATTGGGCAGGTGATCTCGCGAGAATTTTTCACAGAAACCTTGCTCTCAAACGGCTACACAAGGTCGGATTTGGTCTGGAAGGTGGGGCAGGTTTCTGTCCGTGGCTCTGTGATAGATGTTTTCAGCCCAGATTCAATTTACCCACTCCGCATAGAGTTTTTTGATGACGAAATAGAGAGCTTGCGGTTTTTCTCAACAGAAAGTCAAAGAAAAGTCCTAGACACGCCTGTTGCTCGCATTCAAAATTTTGCAAAAAAGGAAATGGGCAAATTGTTGGAACTCCTTCCGAAGGATATCAGAATAATTTTCGTCGAGCCACAAAAGTTGGAGGAGAGTGCGGAAAATTATGTGTGGCTATACTCTTCTCATTTTCCAAAGGAAAAAATTGAATTATCCTTTGACAAATTTTTGCTCTCTCTTGCAGATTTTCCACGCCTTCGCATAACGCATAATTTATACGATGCCGATATGTCTATGCCAATTTGGCAATTTGAAAATTTCCGTGGCAGGCTGAAAAGTGTGGAAGCGAGCATCAATTTTCACAAGGAGAAAAAAAATAGAATTTTTATCGTTTCAGCTGTTCCTCGCATAGTGAAGTGGGCAGAGGCGAAGGGGCTCCCTGTGATAAAGGACACCCTCACCATGGGCTTCACGGACAATGAAGAGAAAATTGCTGTCCTCACAGACTTTGAACTAACGGGCGTTTCCCTCAAACAGCGTAGCGAGGCAAGAGCCCCCTCTGACTGGGAAAATGCTTTTGAAGTCGGGCAATATGTGCTTCACAAAGACCATGGCGTTGCGATTTACCAAGGGCTTACCCAGGTAACAATTTCTGGTAACACATATGAATATTTGGTGCTCCAATATGCGGAAGAGAAGAAAATTCTTGTGCCGTTTCTTGAATTTTACAAGGTTGAGCCTTGGTCGCCACTCCCTGGCAAGGAGCCGAAGGTTGACAGTTTGTCTTCCAGAGCCTGGAGTCAGTCAATTGAGGTGGCGAGGGAAAAGGCAAGGCAAGCAGCAATAGAGCTCATGCAAATTTATGCCTCGCGTGAGGTGTCAAGCGGAAATGCTTGCCAAATTAACGAAGAACTTATGGCGGAGGTTGTGGCAGGCTTCCCATTCACGGAAACAAAAGACCAACTCGAAGCAATCTCGGAGGTTTTGAGCGATATGAGCCGAGCCACTCCAATGGACAGGCTCCTGGTCGGCGATGTCGGCTTTGGCAAGACAGAAATTGCCATCAGGGCGGCTGCCATGGCAGTGTTTAGTGGCAAACAGGTTGTGATCATGGCACCGACGACGATACTTGCAAACCAACATTACGAAACTTTTTCCAAGCGTTTTGCGGAAATGGGGGTTAATGTTGCACAGCTGTCACGCTTCGTGCCTCAAAGCAGGCAAAAGACGGTTAAGGCAGACTTGAAGTCTGGGCTTATAGACATAGTTGTCGGGACACATATGCTCCTGTCACGGACGGTTGATTTCAAGGACCTTGGACTTGTCGTGGTTGACGAGGAGCACCGTTTCGGCGTGCTTCAAAAGGAAAAATTGAAAAAGAAATTCCCCGGAGTCGATTTCCTGATGCTTTCTGCCACACCAATCCCCCGTTCCCTTTCCATGTCCCTTTCCGGTTTGCGGGATATTTCTCTCCTTGCCACGCCACCGCAAAGGAGATTGCCAGTTATCACGATAACAAGAAAATTTTCTGAATTTTTCTTGAAGGAAGCGGTGTTGCGAGAAGTTTCTCGTGGCGGTCAAATTTTCTATGTTCACAACAGGATTTTTGACATTCACGAGCGTTTTATGATGCTAAAAAGGCTCTTCCCAAGCCTCACTATTGCTGTGGCTCATGGAAGACTTTCCGAAGCTGAACTTGAAGACACAATGGAAAAATTTGTGGCAGGGAAAATTGACCTTCTCCTTTCCACAAGCATCGTGGAAAATGGGCTGGACATCCCGGGGGCAAACACCTTGATTGTGGACGATGCAGAAGAGCTCGGGCTTGCTTCAATGTATCAGTTGCGTGGCAGGGTCGGCAGAAGAGAGATACAGGCATATGCTTATCTTTTTTATTCAAGCAACAAAATTCCGAGCAAAAACGCCTTGGAGAGGCTAGAGGCACTTGCTTCGCTTGACGAACTCGGCAGTGGCTATAAACTTGCACAAAGAGACCTTGAAATCAGAGGTGCTGGCGACCTTATTGGCACAGCCCAACACGGCAACTCCGACAAGGTTGGCTACCAAGCCTATTGCGACATCATGTCAGAGGAAATTGCGAAGCTGAAGGGCACATACAATGCACCACTGAGGATTGATGTTGGCTTTGCCGTTTCCATCCCGAAATATTTCTTGCCACAGGAATCCTTGCGTGTAACTCTTTACCGCAAGATGTTGAAGGTTGAGAGCATTGCGGAAGTTTTTGAACTCAGGCAAGAGACACAGGACAGGTTTGGCACGATACCAAGGGAGCTTGATTTCCTTTTTAATGTTGCCATTGTCAGGGGAGCGAAAAAAGATTTGTCCGCAATTTCCCTCACTTGCGAGGTGGACAGGACTATCCTTGAATGTTCTGCTGAAATTCTGGCAAAATTAAAAATTCCAAGGACAATATATGTCAAGGGAAATTGCCTCATTACAAGAGGAGGCTATGAAGGTGTGGCTACCTTGGCAAAATTCCTCGTTGAAAATTTTTATGAAAGAAAGGCTGATTCAAATGGAAAAAATAATTGATTCAAGAGAAGAATTGAAGGAAAAATTTGCAGTCCTTTGCGATGTGATGAAACGCCTGAGGGCAAAGGACGGTTGCCCATGGGACAGGGAACAGACCTATATGTCCCTCAGACGCTACATTTTGGAAGAGGCATATGAACTCATCACCGCAATTGAGGACGAGGACAAGGGCGAGATGCTCGAGGAACTTGGCGACCTCTTGCTCCAGGTTGTCTTTATCGGCACACTGGCAGAGGAGCTCGGCGATTTCAAGTTGCAGGACTCAATTGAATATTTGACAAACAAATTGATTCGCCGTCATCCTCATGTCTTTGGCGATGTAAAGGTGGAAAATTGCAACGATGTCCTGAGGAATTGGGAAGAGATAAAAAAGCAGGAGCGAGAGAAAAAGAAAACAGATTCTTCTTGCCTGGCAGGTGTGCCACGCGGAATGCCAGCACTCCTCAGGTCATTCAGGATGCAGGAGAAGGCAGCCAAAAAGGGCTTTGATTGGGATAAGGACGCCGTCGCCTGTGTCTTGGCGAAGGTGGAGGAAGAACTCGGCGAGGTGAAGGAAGCAATTGCGGAGAGGGAGAGCGAGCACATAAGGGAAGAAATTGGAGATCTCCTCTTTGCCAGCGTGAATTTGTCACGCCACTTGGGAATTGACCCAGAAGATGCACTCCACTCAGCTTGCCACAAGTTTGAGAAGCGATTCCGCTTTGTTGAGAGCGAAGTTGCAAGGAGTGGCAAGGAATGGAGCAAATTTTCGCTTGACGAACTTGACACCTTTTGGAACAAAGCAAAATCTCAGGAGTAAAATTTTCCTAGATTGTTACTTTAAGTTGCAAAATCCGTGTCCCTTGATTATACAATGTCGGTATAAGTTCCCTCTCTGTCTTGTCGAGGTGTTTTCGTTTTCTCAAATTTGTGTTAGAACTTAACTGTCCCATAATCGGCTCCTTTCTGAGATATTTTTTTGCAGGTGATTTTTTATTACAGAACCAATTGTGGCACATTTTTTTGTCCCTAACCTTTTGCAACTTACAGTTACAATTTACAAATAGAGTGATAACAACGATGGTTTTGCCTGCAAAATCTTTTAAAACTTTTTTTTGAAACCATTATGGGGTTCCCTGCCAATCATGCTTAACAAAAACAAGGAAACCATAAAAACTTAAAACCTTTTAGAAACCATTACGGGTTTGCCTGCCAATCACGCTTCGCCCATAGGGCTTGCGTTCTTGGGGCTACCCGCACAGCTGATCTCCTCCATTTGCGTTGTCGCTTCGCTCCTAGCAAATGATGGAGCCTAGCCGAAAGAACATAGAGAACATAGAGGACATAGAGTTTTTGCTGTGTTACACCTATTCTCTCGTGTGGCT
>R07__coassemble_881_pt1 | contig 9309 bp, 11 predicted proteins | sample R07__metabat2_high_PE_033 | metagenome-assembled genome bin R07 | reverse complement strand
TTTTGAGGTGACATCATGGCAAGTGTGAAAAAGACTAACGCTGTTAGGATATTAGAAAATCTAAAAATTCCCTTTGAACTTTTGGAATATGAAATAGACACAGAACTTTTGTCTGCTGAGGATGCGAGTGCAAAGACAGGAGTTCCTATGGAGCAGACCTTCAAGACGATTTGTTGCCGTGGGGACAAGACTGGTGTCTTCTTTGCCGTGGCACCGGCAGGCACAACACTAAATGTGAAGGCCTTGGCACAAGCCTCAGGAAACAAATCCGCAAGCCCTGTCCACTTAAAGGAAGTGACATCTCTCACTGGTTATATCCGAGGCGGTTGCAGTCCCATTGGAGCGAAGAAAAATTATCCAGTCGTCTTGGACGAAACGGCGGTGTCTTTTGACTTCATCACGGTCAACGCAGGGGCAAGGGGGCTTCTCTTCAAGATGACGCCTCTCGACCTCGTTAAGGTTACAAATGCAAAGGTGGCGAAAATTACATTATGATTATTGGACATTTTGACGGAGCGTCCCGCTCAAACCCAGGAGATGCCGGAGCCGGGGCATACATTGAAGAGGACGGAAAAATCCTTTGGCAAGAGGCTCGTTACCTGGGCAAAAAGACAAACAACGAGGCGGAATACACAGCACTCATAATGTTGCTCACGGCGGCAAAGGAATTAAATTTGGGAAAAATACTCATCAAGGGCGACAGCCAACTCGTGATTTATCAAGTTACTCGCAAGTGGAAGATAAGACAGCCTCACTTGGCAGAGCTCGCAAGGCAAGTGTGGCAACTTGCTGAGGGACTTGATGTGGCATTTGAATGGGTGAGGCGTGAAGAGAATAAATACGCCGATATGCTTAGCAACAAAGCACTAGACGAAAGATAAAGGAGAAAGAAAATGGTAACAAGAGAAGAAGCATTAGCGCTTTTGAAAAAATATAACAAGGACGATTTCCACCTTCGCCACGCCTTCACAGTTGAGGCTGTCATGAGGTGGTTTGCAAAGGACTTGGGGCAGGATGATGTGGACTTTTGGGCGACTGTCGGCTTGCTCCACGATGTGGATTTTGAAATGTATCCGACGGAGCATTGCAAAAAAGCCCCGAGCCTCTTGGCAGAGATTGGAGCTTCGGAGGAAATGGTGAGGGCAATTTGCAGCCACGGCTTCGGCATTTGTAGCGACATAAAGCCTGAGCACATCATGGAGCGTGTGCTTTTTGCTTGCGACGAATTGACAGGGTTGATTTGGGCAGCAGCCCTCATGAGGCCATCAAAAAGCACTCGTGACATGGAGTTGAAAAGCCTAAAAAAGAAATTCAAGGACAAAAAATTTGCAGCCGGTTGCGACAGAGAAATCATAAAGCAAGGGGCGGAACTCCTCGGTTGGGAGCTCGATGAACTTTTGTCAAAGACCCTCTTGGCAATGCAGGAAACAGAAGGGACATTTTAACTTGAAAATTTTGGTGGCTTCTAGTGGCGGAGTTGACAGCTCTGTCGCGGCTCTTCTTTGCAAATCTGTGGCGGAAGGCACTGCAACTGCCACGATGAAACTCCACTGTGGCGAGGAGCAGGACGAAGAAAACATAGCTCGTGCCAAGCGACTTGCGGGGCGGCTCGGCTTGCCTCACTATGTGTTTGATTTTTCGTCTGAATTTGCAAAAGAAGTGATAGAAAATTTCAAAAGTGAGTATATTTCTGGCAGGACGCCAAACCCCTGCATTGTCTGCAATAAGAAAATTAAATTCGGAGCATTTTTGCGTTTGGCTTTTGAAATGGGCTTTGACACAATTGCCACAGGTCACTACGCAAGGATAGAAAAAAGAGGCAGTGCCTATTTTGTCCGCAAGGCACGGGACGAGGCAAAGGATCAAAGTTATGTGCTTTATAACCTAACACAGGCAATTTTGCCCCATGTCCTCATGCCCCTTGGCGACCTGACGAAAAACGAAGTCAAATACATCGCTCGGGAGAAAAATTTTGAAACAGCGAACGCAAAGGAAAGCCAAGACATTTGTTTTGTGCCACACGGCAATTATATTCAGGTGCTGGAAAAACTTTGCGACACCTTGCCGAGCGAGGGCAATGTTGTAGCGTGCGACGGCAAAATCCTCGGTCGCCACTCGGGGCTTCACTGCTACACGATAGGGCAAAGAAAAGGCCTCGGCATCGCTAGCACAGCTCCACTTTATGTCGTGGGCAAAAATGTCTCGCGTAACACAGTGATCTTGGGGGCTGAGGAGCAACTCTATTCACGGCAGATGACGCTTCGCGATGTCAATTTCGTTAGTGGAAATTTCCTGTCGTCGCCAATAAAATGCCGAGTGAAGACTCGCTACAAGCAAAAGGAATTGCCAGCTGTGCTTTTCCCCCTTGAACAAAACAAAATTCTTGTTGAGTTTGAGGAGCCTGTTCGGGCAATCACGAGTGGGCAGTCCGCTGTCTTTTACCTTGATGATTATCTGCTCGGTGGGGGAATTATTGTTTGATTTTGCCCCCTTGTGTGGTAGAATAAACAAGCATTTTAATTTGAAGGAGAAAAATTATGGCAAAAAGACAAATAGCAACATTTGAGACAAACTGTGGCACATTCAAGATTGAACTTTTTAACGACCTTGCTCCAAAAACAGTGAAGAACTTCACAGACCTCGTGGGCAAGGGTTTTTATGATGGGCTCACCTTCCACAGAGTTATTGATGACTTCATGATCCAAGGCGGTTGCCCACTCGGGACTGGCACTGGTGGCCCAGGATACAAAATTGACGACGAGTTTGGCGAGGGCTTGAAGCACGACTCCCCTGGCATCCTCTCCATGGCGAACGCTGGTCCCAACACTGGTGGCAGTCAATTCTTTATTACACTTGTTCCCACTCCGTGGCTTGACGGACACCACGCAATCTTTGGTCATGTAACAGAGGGAATGGATGTGGTGGAGGCAATTGGCCACACTCCAACAGATGTCTTTGACAGACCATTTGAAAAAATGGAAATAATCAAAATTTCGCTAGACTAATTTTAGCAAAAAACCCAGTTTTAAGGTAAATCCTTCTAGCTGGGTTTTCTTTTTTGTGAAAAAAATGCTACAATATGCTTGTTGGAAATTAATTTTTTTGGGGGACCCATATGCAATACTTGGAAGCAAAAAAAATAAGGAATCTTAATATTTATAACTTGTTGGCACTCGTTTTGGGGGTAGTCGTTGGCATGGTTTGCAATGGAGCAGAACACTCGATCTTGGGTGTAGACCAAGTTCGCACTGTTGGTGACATCGTTGTCAAACTTTTGTCTTGGCTTGCAGTCCCGCTTGTTTTCTTTTCTGTAATCCACATCGTGTCACAGATATGTAATGCCAAGCGATACGGAAAAATTGTGTTGAAGGTCTTTGCCTATTTCATTGTAACTTCGTTTATTGCTTGTCTTATTGGAATTTTTGTCGCACTCTTATTCAAACACCTTGAGCTTTTTGGCGAATTTTCTTTAATAAGCAGTGATTACCTTGACATCACTCCACAATTGCATTTTATGATGGGAGTTTCCAACATTACAATTGCTGACCTTGTTGATGCAATATTAAAGGAAAATTTTGTCTCGATAGCCATCTTTTCGCTCCTTGTCGGTGTCGCTCTTGCAAGGACTGGAAGTGATGGCGAAACCGTAGGTAAATTTGTTGAGTCAATGAATTTAGTAATAGAAAAGTTAACAGGAATATTGGTTCAAATTGCCCCAATTGGTGTTTTTGCCATGACAGTAAAACTTGTTTTTGACTATGGCACAGTAAAGGTTGCTCAGTTGTTTTGGTTTGCTGTCGCACTGTTTATCGCAAACCTGCTTCATATCTTGATAGTATTTCTCCCTGCCGTCAAATTTTGGGCAAAGAAATCAATTTTGCAATTCTTCAAGCACATTTTTCCTGTCTTTGCATTTGCGGTGTCATCCACATCATCTCTTGCTTGCATTCCGCTTTCCGAGCGAGTGTGCGATGCTCTCGGAGCAAGGGAGAGTGTTACAGGTCTTGTGATTCCTGCTGGCTATATCTCAAATATGGACGGAACAGTTTTGTATCTTGCTCTCAGCACAATCTTCCTCGCCACTAGTGTTGGTGTTTCCTTTTCCTTGTGGCAATTATTGCTCATGACGCTTGTGATTATCTTGACAGAGTTTGGTGCTGCTGGCGTGCCTCATGCAGGGCTCATTATGCTTTCCATGGTTTTGAAGTTCATGGGGCTTGATATAAACCTTATAATGATCCTTTTTGCACTTGATATTTTCTTTGACATGGGGCGCACAAGCATTAATGTCGCTGCTGACCTTGTGGCAGTTACATGTGCCGAAGAATGGTGCAAAAAGAACGAGGATTTATCCAAATAGATTGCAAAACAGTAAGAAACGCGATGAAGAAAAATAATCCAGTAATTTATAATTTGTTCGCTCTTGCACTCGGTGGAGTAGTTGGCTGTATGTTAAATTTGACAGGTCTCACTACCCTTTCAAACATCTTTATTGCCCCCCTGGGAGCACTATATCTCCGAGTGTTACAGTTCGTTGCTCTACCAATGATATTTTGCCTAGTGGCGGATTCAATTACATCTTTTCCTAATATGAGGGCTATACTTTCTCTTTCCATATTGTCTTTATCTGCAAATGCTATAATAGCTCTCTTTGTTGGGATTCTCTGTTGCTCCGTGACAGTTTTTTTCGTGTCGAGGGGCTACTTATCATTTGCCTTCACTACTGTTTCCACGATAAAAACCTTCACTGCCTCAAACTATATGGATGGTCTGATGAACCTTGTTCAGTCAAATATTTCTGGACGCTTCATGCAACAATATATACTGATCATCTTTGTGGCTTCAGTCTTCCTTGGAATTCTGATAGCAAAAGAAAGGGAAAAATTTGACTTTTTGGCAAAATTTGCTTCTTCATTAAATGCCATTCTGAATCATGTGCTCGGCACAGTTATGCTTTTTGCTCCAATTGGTGTCTTTGCTATAACGCTAAACATCTTTGCTAGTAACAACCTTGCTGCGTTAAGAAGCCTTTTAGGACTCATTTCTTTAGCATTTGTGACCTCCCTCATATCTACAATTATTTCTATTTTTTGTGCTTCATACTTGTCCAAGAAATCTTTCCTATCTTGCTTTAAGGCTCAGGCTCCTGCTATATTCTTTGGTTTTGCAACATCTGCAAGCACTGCCTGCATCCCCTTAGCACAGGAGGGAGCCGAAGAACTTAGTTGCAAGAGGGAAACATCTGCCTTTGTGATTCCCTTTACAAAAATGTTGATGAAGCACGGGGGGCTCTTGGACACATATTGTTCTCTTGCTTTTGTTGTTGTTGCAAGTGGTCAAGTCTTGCCTCTTTATATGTGGGCTTACATGATCTTGATTTCTTTAATCTTTTCTCTCGCTGCACCAGCAATTCCGATGGGGGGTGTCTTTATAATCCCCACTGCACTAGCTTACATGGGGCTTGCCGCACCTGAAAAGATTGTTGCTTTGATCTTTACCGTCTATATATTCCTTGATATGTTTGGCACTGGCATGACCTGCTCGCTAGATGTGCTTTCTGCCCTCATAGTAGATAAATTTGAAAGTCATAAGGCTCAGCAAAAAAATTTACAAAGCGATTGTTAGTAGTTGTCTGCCTTTCGGTTAAAAGAGGTATTTTTGTGAATAAATTTAATAATAAACCTTTAATTCAAAATATGATGGCACTTTTCCTCGGTTGTATCCTCGGTTGCACCTTGAACATCACAGCTTGCACATCCATTAGTCGTATTCTTCTTGTTCCATTTGGCTCATTATATCTGCGAGTGTTGCAGTTCGTTGCTCTGCCTATGATATTTTGCCTTGTCATCGTTTCCATCACTTCATTTACAAACATCAGGGAAATTATCTCGCTCTTCTTGGAAACGATCGTGGCGAATTTTGTCACAGCGTTCTTTGCCCTTTTTGTTGCTTTTTCTGTCACCCTCTTTTTTGTAGCGAAAAATTATCTACCAGTAAGCTCATCAGCAATGTCTGGGCTTCGTGTTGCTTCTGCCATAAATTATATGGATAAATTGATGAACCTCATGCCGTCGAACTTGCTTGGGAGTTTCATGCAAAAGTATTTATTGATTGTCCTCATTATTTCTGTTCTGCTTGGTGTGTTTGTCGTGCAAGAGAGGGAAAGACTCAATTTCATAGCCCAGTTCGCATTTTCGCTAAATTCAGTTTTGAAAAGATTACTCGCAATTATTGTGCATTTTGCTCCAATTGGTGTCTTTGTCCTCTCAGCAAACGCCTTTGCTAGCAACGACCTCGCAATATTAAAGATCCTTGTCGGAGTGATAGGCATGACAAGCATCACGGCTCTTCTCTCCATTATGTTTAGCATCTTGATTGTGTCTTTTATGACAAAGAGATCTTGTCTTGCCTGCTTAAAGGCAGAAGCTCCTGCACTTTTCTTTGCCTTTGCCACCTGCTCCACTCCTGCCTGCGTCCCATTGGTGCAGGAGGGCTGTGAGAAAATTGGTTGCGACAAGTGGACATCTTCCTTTGTGGTCCCTGTAACAAAGATGTTGGTCAAGGCAGGCGGAGCTGTCTGCATCTATTCTTTGCTTGCTTTTATAATTGTTGCAAGTGGGGAACATATGCCATTATACATGTGGTTTTATATGATTTTTGTCACAATTCTTTGTTCACTTGCTTCCCCAGCAATTCCAATGGGGAGCGTCTTTGTGATCCCAACAGCCTTGGGTTATTTGGGCAAGTCTGTGGACGAGAACCTCATGGGGCTCGTGATTGCTACCTACATATTCTTGGATATGTTTGGCAGTGCTCTCACCTGCTCAATGGATGTTTTTAGCACAGCGTTAGTGGAAAAACTTGAAACACGCAAGAGGAAATCTTGCTAATTAGGAGGCATCACGCCTCCTTAAATTTTTGGAGAATTTTATGACAAGAAATTCTATTTTATTAGGTCAATACATCAAAGGGCATTCATATCTTCATAGCCGTGACCCAAGGGGGAAACTCGCATTTGCAGTTTTGTCCCTTGGGCTTGTCCTCTCTATTTCAAGTCCTTTGTCCTTTGCACTCCTTGCCACTTGTTACCTCGCTCTTGCCTTTGCTTCTCGTGTTTCTGTCTTTGTGCTACTTCGCACGGCAAAGCCGGTGCTTTTTCTTGCTATCTTTACCTTTGCAATTCACTGCTTTTTTAGTGGTGGCACAATGGAACTTGGGGCGACAAAAGGGCTTTTCTTTTCGCTACGGCTTATTTTTATGGCACTCTTCTCAGGGCTTTTCACTGCTACCACAACACCAGAAAAAATTGCCACTTCTCTCACCTGTGCCTTGAAGCCATTTTCAAGGTTCTTTGATATTGAGAGCTTTGCCATCATGATTAGTTTGGCTCTTCGCTTTATCCCAATAATTTCAAGACAAACACGGCAACTTATTTTTGCACAGGCGAGCCGTGGTGTGGATTTCAAGGCGAAAAGATGGAGCGACAGACTGAAGGCATATGCTTCCGTCTTAGCGCCAGAGTTTTTGCTTCTCTTTTCCCATGCGGACAAACTCGCCCTCGCTATGGAGAGCCGTGGCTTTGTGCCAGGGGCAAAACGGACGAGCCTGCACCCCTTGAAGTGGACTGAGGCAGACAGTGTTTTTCTCGCCTTGATTATTTTTTCTTGCCTTGTAATTTTCCTTTGTGACAGGTGGTGTTTCGCGTGAATTACCATGCTATCGTGAGCTACGACGGAGCAAAATTTTTCGGTTGGCAGAGGCAGCCCAATGCCTTCACAGTTCAAGAGGCATTTGAACAGGCACTCTTTGAGTTGGATGGCAAGCCCGTAACTGCGACCGCAAGTGGCAGGACGGATTCTGGGGTTCACGCAGTGGGTCAATCTGTGAGCTTCAAGCTTGAACGCAAAATTGAAGAGCGGAGCCTTGCCCTAGCCCTCAATGCCCACTTGCCAGAGGGCGTCTCTGTGATGAAGGTGTCGGAAGTGCCAGACGATTTCAATGCCCGTTTTGACGCCAAGAGCCGTGAATATAAATATTTCATCTGGCACGCAAGCACGATTTTTCCCCACCTGAGGGGGCGTGTTTGTTGGATCAAGGGCAGTGGATATGATTGGAGCAAGGCTGCCGAAGCCGCAAAGTTTCTGCTTGGCAGTCACGACTTTCGCAATTTCTGCCACCTGGAAGCGGAAAAGTCTGAGCGTGACACAGTTCGCACTGTGATGAAATCACGCCTTCAACGCCACGGCAATCTGATAGTTTATAGCATCGAGGCGAATGGATTTCTCTATAACATGGTGCGGATTATCCTTGGCAATTTGGAGCAGGTAGCCTTGGGGCACACAAAGCCTCGTGAAATTCTTGATCTCTTGGGACAGCAAAAGTGTCGGGGCGATGGTGGCAGGACATTTCCACCTGAAGGGCTATACTTTTGGCGTGCAAAATATTAAAAAAATTATTAGGAGGGAAAATGATGATTAAGATTAAAATTCCAGGCATGATGTGCCAACACTGTGAGGGGCGAGTTCGCAGCGCGATTGTGGAGAGCGGTGGCAAGGTCATTTCGCTTGACCTAGCGACAAAGATTGTTGTGCTTGAAACGCAACTTTCTTTTGACGAACTTGCGAAAATGCTTTCTGAAATTGGCTTTGACGATGTGGCATTCTCAGATTAAGAAAATGGAAAGTATTATGAAAAATAAATTTTTAACCTTAGCAAGGAAAGAAATTACGGAGCTCGAGGCTTACAACCCTGCGGTTAGAGAAGCAAAAATCATAGTCAACGCAAATGAAAACAACTGGGGGCTTGCAGAATGTGTCTTGAAAGACATTTGCAAAGCCGTGCGAGGGGTAAACCGATACCCAGACAGCACAAACACACGCCTGCGTGATATCCTGGCAAACAACTTTCACCTCTGCCCAGAAAATTTCATTATAACCAATGGGCTAGATCGGTTCTTAACGATCATTTGCCGTGCATTTTTGTCGCCACTTGACAACATAATCGTGAGCGACTGCACATTTAGTGTCTATGCCACAAATGCACAAATTGCAGGAAGCTCTGTGACAACCGTGCCACTCAGGGAAGATTACTCTCAAAATCTTGATGATTTTTACACTGCGATAAAGCCAAACACAAAGGCAATCTTTTATTGCAATCCAAATAATCCGACAGGGCTTGCAGTTTCCCTTGGCGAAATTGAAAAATTTCTGGAAAAATTGCCAAGCAATATCTTCTTCATATTGGACGAGGCATACATTGAATTTTCAGACTTGCCTCAGGCAGAAAGTTTCAAGTTGCTTGAAAAATTTG
>R07__coassemble_870_pt1 | contig 9386 bp, 5 predicted proteins | sample R07__metabat2_high_PE_033 | metagenome-assembled genome bin R07 | reverse complement strand
TGCTTTGATGTTGTGCCAGAGGAAACTGTTGCGTGAAAGCCGGAAACTGCTCCGCATGCAATTGTTATAAAGAGTGCTGGGAAAAGGCTTCCAAGGTTACTGTATTTTGCCACAAAAGCGCTGTCTGTTATTGCAGGCATTGGAGTGGATGGGTGCAAGCCGAAAATCCCTATGACGGAGATAATGATCATTGCATAGAGCAAGAAAGATGACAAATAGTCGCGTGGTTGGAGCAAAATCCAAACAGGGGCAACAGAAGCGATTGCAATATAAGCCCCCACGATCATAAGCCAAGTTGTGGAGGAAAGGTAAACTGGGTGAAAAGAAAGGGAAAAATACATCAAAAGCAAGAGTGCAACAAGCGAGAAAAATGTAGTGATGCCGAGTGGCATATTGTGTCTGTAAACAAGGCTACCAAACACTATTGCTATGGCGATAAACCATAAAGATATCATAGCAGTGATGGCGTTTGCTTCTGTCACGGCATTATGAATAATTTGTCCGTTTTGGGCAAAGTCAGCAGCAAAGGTGTTTGCAACAATTGCAGAGAAGGCAGCAATGAGCAAAAGCAATGTAAGGTATGCAAATGCGATAAATAATTTTTTTGCAACAGAGCCTACGGATGTTTCTATGACAGAAGCGATGGAACAACCGCGATTTTTTACAGAAGCGAAAAGTGAGCCGAAATCGTGCACTCCACCGACGAAAATTCCGCCAATTAGTATCCAAAGGACAACAGGCAACCAGCCGAAAAATGCTGCCAGGATTGGCCCGTTGATTGGTCCGGCTCCAGCGATTGAGGAAAAGTGGTGCCCCAAGAGAATAGGTGCCTTCGCTGGAACATAGTCAACATTGTCAAATTGTGCGTGTGCAGGCGTTGGGTCTGCCTTGTCAGTCAAATTGACCCCCCACTGCTTGGCAAGGTAACGCCCGTAAAGCACATAGGCAATGAGCAAAACGATAAAACTAACTCCAAGTAAAATTCCAAGGTTCATAATGATTCCTCCTAATTTATTTTTTTATTTAATTGTTTCAAATTTTTTTGAGATATTCTTTCTGTGACACGGCTTCTGCACCTTGACAAAAACGGTAAAAATGTATATACTCACCGCTACCGAGCAATTTTCGGTCCTATGCGGCACAACTCTCCGAACCTGGTCAGGTCCTGACGGAAGCAGCCATAAGGTGTTGTTTGTGGGTGCCATAGGTTAGCCGAGGTTGCTCGGTCTATTTGTAATTTAAGCCCTAGTAGTGCAAGACTGCTAGGGCTTTTTGGTTATAATTTTGGAAGTGTGTCAATGGAAGCGGCTAGTTCTTCGTCGCTTGGGATGAAGTCGCCCATCTTGCCGTCGTGGAATTTCTCATAGGCAAACATATCAAAGTAGCCTGTTCCAGTGAGGCCAAAAAGGATTGTTTTTGCTTCGCCAGTTTCCTTACAGCGGAGAGCTTCGTCTATCGCTGCCTTGATGGCGTGGGAACTTTCTGGTGCCGGGAGTGTGCCTTCTATGCGTGCAAAATATTCTGCCGCTTGGAACACTTCTGTCTGCTTCACGGAAGTTGCTTCGAGCAACCCGTCCGCACGAAGTTGAGAAAGGATTGGGTTCATACCGTGGTAGCGAAGCCCCCCTGCGTGAGTTGCAGCAGGGATGAATCCACTGCCGAGGGTGTACATCTTTGCGAGTGGGCAGACATGCCCTGTGTCGCAGAAGTCATAGGCATATTTTCCCCTTGTGAGTGATGGGCAGGAAGCAGGCTCAACTGCCACAAAGCGACAGTTGCTCTTGCCCTGAATCTTGTCCTTCATAAATGGCGCAATGAGCCCACCGAGGTTTGAGCCACCACCGGCACAACCAATGATAATGTCTGGCGTGATGCCATATTGATCCATTGCAATTTTTGTTTCAAGCCCGATTACAGTTTGGTGGAGCATAACTTGGTTCAGCACACTGCCCAAGACATAGCGGTAACCTTCTGTTGCCTGTGCCACCTCGACAGCTTCCGAGATTGCACAGCCCAAACTTCCGCCTGTTCCTGGGTGTTCTGCGAGAATTTTCTTGCCGACAGCTGTGTCCATTGATGGAGATGGCGTGACGCTCGCTCCATAGACACGCATCACTTCACGGCGAAATGGCTTTTGCTCATAGGACACCTTCACCATATAGACCTTGCAGTCAAGCCCTAGGTATGCAGACGCCATGGCAAGTGCTGTGCCCCATTGCCCAGCGCCTGTCTCTGTCGTGACGCCCTTCAAGCCTTGCTTCTTTGCGTAGTAGGCTTGAGCAATGGCGGAGTTTAATTTGTGAGAGCCACTTGTGTTGTTGCCTTCAAATTTGTAGTAAATCTTCGCAGGGGTTTGGAGCCTCTCTTCCAAATTATAGGCACGCACGAGCGGGGAAGGGCGATACATTTTGTAAAAATTTTGAATTTCTTTCGGAATTTCAAAATATGGCGTTGTCTCGCCCAATTCCTGTGCAATCAGCTCGTCGCAAAAGACAGGCTTCAAGTCATCTGCCGTAGCAGGTTTCATAGTTGCAGGGTTCAAGAGCGGTGCTGGCTTATTCACCATGTCAGCCCTCAGGTTATACCAGTATTTTGGCATATCCTTTTCTTCAATGTAAATTTTGTATGGAATTTTTGTGTCCATAGTAACCTCCTCGAAAAGGCAATAAAAAGGCTTTGCCATAATAATATGACAAAGCGTGCGAATTTACTTTGTATTATCTGGCTTGGCTTTTCTAATCTTTTCTTCACTAAACTAATCAAAATTTCGCTGGCATCGCCAACAAAAAGTATTGTAGCAAATAAATTGTGCTTGTCAAGCCATTAACCCGTTGCAAAGTTACAAGAGTTTTGTGTATAGTTCGTCAATTTGCCTTAAAATTTCACACCCATTGCATTTTTAGTAACAGTTTGAAAATAAACTTCTTATGTGGTAAAATTCAAAAAAATTTTGTGTAATTTGCACAAAAAATGGCTTAACAAACATGGCGAACTTGGGAGGCGCAAAAATAAAATGACAAATAAATTTGATATTATAATTGTAGGAGGCGGAGTCGTCGGCTCTGCCATAGCGAGGGAACTCTCAAAATACCAGTTCTCTATCGCACTCATTGAGAAATATCCTGATGTGGGCTTTGACACAAGTTGCAGGAACTCTGGAGTCGTCCACTCAGGCATTCACTACAAGCACGGCACAAAGAGGGCACGCCTCGCTGTCGCTGGCAACGCAATGATGGACAAACTTTGCAGCGACTTGAAGGTTAAAATAAAAAGAATCGGAAAGCTCACAATCGCACAAAATGAAGAGGACATGAAGGGAATTGACCGCCTAATGAAGGACGGAATTGCAAACGGTGTGCCTGGCATTCGTGTCATTGACCACGAAGAAATGCAAAAGCACCAATCAGGCGTCAGTGGCATCGCCGCAATTTGGAGCCCCTCAACTGGCATAATCTCCCCCTACGGTCTCACAATCGCCTTGGCAGAAAACGCTTGCCTAAACGGCGTGAAATTTTTCCTTGATACAGAAGTAACATCTATTGAAAAACCTGCCGAAGGGGGCGAAGACTTCACAGTCCACACGACGGGCGAAACCTTCACGGCAAAATTTGTGATAAATGCAGCTGGCCTCTTTGCCGACAAGGTGAGCGAAATGGTTGGCGTTACCGAGAGCAACACTGGCGAGCCACTCAAAATTTACCCGTGCCGTGGCGAATATTATGTCCTTGACAAACGCCTCGACGGCACAGTTCAAACACTCCTCTACCCAGTGCCGGGAGCGAAGGACGCAGGGCTTGGCATCCACCTCACCCCGACAGTTGACGGAAATATCCTTATTGGCCCATCCGCAAAATATATGTGCGATGAAGCTCCCGTTGACTACCGTGTCACGGAGGAAATTTTGCAAAGCCTCCGCACAGAGGGGCAAAAGCTCCTGCCAGAGCTCAAAATGAGCGATTTCATCAGGAATTTTGCCGGCAACCGTGCGAAACGCACACCTCCGAGCGTCGGTGGAAATGGCGACTTCATAATAGAAGAAACAAAATTTGTTCCAAATTTCATCAACCTAGTTGGGCTCGAAAGCCCTGCTCTGACATCAAGCCCCGCAATCGCACTTGATGTGAAGGAAATAATCGCTTCAAAGCTCAAACTTGTGGAAAAGGAAAATTGGAACGAAGTGCGTGAAGGCATAACGGGGCATTTCTGCGACCTGCCACTGGAAGAGCAAAAGATGCTCGTCAAACTCTACCCAGAATATGGCGAAATTATTTGTCGCTGTGAGAAGATCACGAAGAAGGAAATCAAGGACGCAATTGAAAATCCCCTCGGTGCTCGGACGCTTGAAAGCATCAAGTATCGTGCCAGGAGTGGCATGGGGCGTTGCCAAGGTGGGTTTTGCATGCCAAAGATTGTCCGTATCTTGAAGGAAGAATATGGTTGGACGGAAGACGACTTCAAATTGCGTGAGAAGCCTTCCTATATGTTCAATGGAAAAGCGAGAAACAACGATGAAAAGTAATTATCACGAAATTGTTATAATCGGCGGTGGTCCAGCAGGGCTCGCAGCTGCAATCTCAGCGAGTGAAGCAGGGGCGAAGGACATAGTCATAATAGAAAGAGACAGGTTGCTCGGAGGCATCCTGAATCAGTGCATTCACGATGGTTTTGGGCTCCACACATTCGGCGAAGCCTTAACTGGCCCAGAATACGCGGAACGCTTCATCGCTCAGCTGAAGGGCAAAAATATTGAGGTGATGCTTGACACAATCGTCACAAGCCTCACAAAGGACAAAAAATTAGTCATCAGCCGTAATGGCGAGATTGAAGAAATAGAAGCAGGGGCTGTCATCCTTGCCATGGGTTGCCGTGAAAGGACACGAGGTGCAATCTCTATCCCAGGGCACAGACCATCTGGCATCTACACAGCCGGCGCGGCACAAAACTTCATCAATATTGAGAACATTATGCCTGGAAAAAAGGTCGTTATCCTCGGCAGTGGCGACATCGGGCTCATCATGGCTCGTCGCTTGACCCTGGAAGGTGCAAAGGTCGTTGCCGTCTTTGAAGTCCTGCCCTATTCAAGCGGCTTGGCTCGCAACATTCAGCAGTGCTTGAAGGACTATGACATTCCCCTCTACCTCTCCACAACCGTGATAGACATCAAGGGGCAGGGTGGCAGGCTCGAAGGAGTAACAGTGGCAGAGGTTGACGAAGCAAGGCGCGTGAAGCCGGGCACAGAAAGGTTTGTTGAGTGCGACACACTGCTCCTCTCCGTCGGGCTCATCCCAGAAAATGAATTGACAAGGGAAGCAGGCGTTGAAATAAATCCACTCACTCAGGGGGCTTTTGTCGATAACAACTGCATGACGAGCATTGAGGGCATATTCGCCTGTGGCAATGTGCTTCATGTTCACGACCTTGTTGACTTTGTCTCAAAGGAAGCAGCAAAGGCAGGTCAAGCCGCGGCGGAATACATCAAGCACGAAGCAAAGGACACAACAAATGAAATCACTGTGAAGCCAGCCAACGGCGTTCGCTATGTCGTGCCGACAAGGATAACGACGGACAAGAACGCATCTCTTGCCTTCCGTGTCGCAGCACCGTGCCAGGGCAAAACAATAACCGTGACGCTCGATGGGCGTGAAATTTTGAGGAAAAAGACAAAAAAACTCCACCCAGCGGAAATGGTATGGCTCACCTTGCCAAGCCTTCCCGAGGGCAGAGAAATGAAAGTTTGCCTGGCAGACTGAAATGAAAAAGTTTGCGGTTTTTGACATTGGGAGCAACTCCGTCAAATTGTCAATTGGCGAATTGCAAGGCGGAAAGCCTGTCTTGCTGTTTGACGCTAGCACTGTAACATCGCTTGCCAAGGGCTTCAACGAAACAAAACTCCTGAGCGAAAATTCCATCAATCAAACTGTGAAGGCAGTGAAGGCTTTCCTTGACTTTGCAAAGAAGGAAGGAGCGGAAGGTTTCCTTGCCGTCGGCACAATGGCACTCCGCACTGCTGAGAACGCCCCTCACTTCGCCGACAAATTAAAGGAAGCCACGACGCTCGACCTCAAGATTCTCACGGGAGAAAAGGAAGCAATGTTCAGTGCAAAGGCAGTCCTTTCTTCCATTGACGGGCTTGACAAGGGGCGTGTTACGATCTTTGACACAGGTGGCGGAAGCACAGAGGTTACGACTGTTGCGGACGGCAACATCGTGTCCAGTGCGAGCCTAAACATTGGGGCTGTCACCTTGACGGACGGGAAATTCCGTGACGAAAAGACACCTCACGCCGTCGTGGCTCGTGTCGTGGCAGACCTCGCGGGCAAATTCAAAGAGCGTGACATCACCTGCGACAAATTGGTCGGCATTGGTGGCAATGTCACAACGCAACTTTGTGTTGCAACGGGGCTTGGCAAGCACGATTCCGCCAAAATCCACGGGCAAACCTTGAAGAAGCGTGATGTGGAGCAACAAATTGCCTTCTACGCTGACAGCACACTGGAAGAACGGCAAAAACTCTTGGTAGCCTCACCAAAGAGGGCTGGCATCATCCTTGCAGGAAGTTGCATCACCTATGCAATAATGACGGCAACGGGGCAAGAGGAGCTCACCGTGTCAGACAGGTCACTTCGCCACGCATTGCTTTTTGAAAAATTATTGGAGGACTAAATTCATGAAGAAGAAAATTTTTGCAATCCTAATGGTATTAACTTTTACTGTTATTACTCCTTGCACCACCTATGCAGTAACAAGAGAAGAAGTGGAGCAAATTATGCACACACTATTACCAGGTTCAAAGAGCATCACGACCGCTCCATTTTCATTCTCAAACAGCTCCTCCCAAGATGTTCGGTCAAGCTCAACAGTTGGGCAAGAACAAGATGCTGCTTCTCCAAGTGTCACTTCGGGAATTTCTCAGCAAAATCCTTCAGTTAATTCTGCCGCAGAAAGTCTAGACAATCAAGGTCGTGTTGAAGCACCAGCAGCCACAAAAAACCATGATTTGACACGCCAAGAAGTGTTTCTCACCTGTTTGAACAAAATGGGCTGGACCTACACACTTTCACTTTTCAAAAGGCTTTCAAGGCTTCAGGAATTTTCACAATTTTCTCCAATTGATTTTGTCAGCAACAATATGAAGCCAGCACCTCCACAAGGTCTTTTCACACCAACGAATGAACCTTTTCCAGAAAGTGATCTTACAAAACTCAAAAATTGGATAAGCAGTTGTGTGAAAAATGTCAGCATTGAGGCGAACATCGCCCTGAAAGGTAGCACCTTGTATGTCATAAAAAGAGGTGTGCCTACATCTTCTGGCGATGTGCAGGACCTTGAAGCACAAAATGTTCCTTTGTTCATCGCATGCTACTACCATAACCCAAAGAAAAATTCCGCATCAGTAACCCGAGCACAACAATTTGGTTCTGACAAACTTCCACTTGCCACGATAGCAAGCAGTGTGCAAGGAGCAGACTTTGCAATAAATGGTGGCTACTTTGGTGCAGAAAAGGGGCAGATTGTTGGAGTTCTCCGCTCTAATGGAAAGATAGTGAAGAAGGATTTCTGTCCCAACAGATCTGGCTTCGCTTGGAACAATAAAGGTGAACACATCTTTTTTGATGCTCGCACAACTCAAAACATAGTGGGCAATCCCGCTTTTGATAAATATACAGAAGCTTTTCAGGCCGGACCAATGTTAATTTTTAATGGTGAAACTACTCAAAGCACTGAGGACATCTATAAAAATGTTTTGAGCAAAAGGCACCCAAGGTCATTTGTCGCAGAACTAGCTGATGGAACGCTCATTTGGGGAGAAGTTGATGGACGAGATGCAATCCATAGCGTCGGCATGACGATAGACGAACTTCGTGCTTTTTGCAAAGAAAGGCATTTCATCAATGCATTAAACCTTGACGGTGGTGGCTCCAGCTCAGTCTGGTGGCATGGGATTACCTTTTCAAAACCATGCAATAAATTGGCTAGTGAGATGCACATCCCCTATGCTGTCGTCATTTGCAATGAGGAAACCACTGCACAACAGTTAAACATAGCACAAAAAAAGCCCACACCAGCTGTTACAAACACGATAGTTGTTCCACACACTGATCACTACATGATTGAGGACACAATAGGTATGCCTAACCACACACCAGCACCAACTGAACAACCTCAGCAAATGCAGCAACCCCAAGAGCAGCCTCAAGAAGAACCACATGTAAATTCTATCCTGCAAAAATATAACGATAGAAACAAAACCAATAATTCAATTGTTCTTCCCCAAAATTAGGCTTCAAGACGATACAACTTTGCATATTCGCAGTAGATAGAGATTTATATTAAGGGGAGATTTTACATGAAACATAGACCTAAAAAATCCACAAAATATTTTGCTATTGTTTTGCTAGTGTCTCTGCTAATCACAAACACATCTTCATGCTCTTTGGCGGATGCTGTTAGTGGAGAGAGCTTGACCATAACAACCACAAGTGGTGGCACATTAACAATGGATGATAACGGATTAAAGGTTGACACGACTTCTACCGATACCACAATAAATTCAACTGGCGTAACGGTAGGAACTGGCACTACAATAACAGGCAATTCTGTAACCACTGGCACAGTTACTGTTGGTTCAGGTGATTCAAAAACTACTATTACTTCAACATCTGTAAGCACAGGAAGTGTTACATCATCTGGTGCACTAACAGCAGGGGATAGCAATTTCCAGGTAGCTGAAAAAACTGGCAATGTGACAGCAAAGGGCACCGTGTCTGTCGGCTCTGATGATAATCAAACTACTATAAGTGGCGGAGATGTCACAGCAAGTGGCACAGTAACAGGTAACACGCTTACAACCGGAGACAAATTCTCTGTCGGCACTGATGGTGATGTCACTGCTAATGATGTTACAGCAAGCGGCGATATTTCCACTACTGGTGGCACTGTAACCGTCGGCGACGGCGACACAAAGACGACAATCTCCAAAGATGCCGTGTCAACAGGTTCTGTCACAGCAAGTGGTGATGTTTCAGCTGATACGGTTACGGTAACCAAAGGCATAACGGCTGCAAATGAAAAATTTAGCGTTGACGGTGATTTTGGAAGCGTTACAACCACAGGGGCACTCACTGCCGGCTCTGTTACAAGCACTGGTGATGTAAGTGGAATGAACGGAAATTTCACAGGAAATGTTACAGCAAATGAAGTTAATTCAACCGCTGTGAATGCTATAAATGCCACCTTCACTAATAGTGTTACCACAAAAGATGTTACTGCTAGTGGCGATGTTACAGCCAACGGCACTGTAACAGCAGGAGCTCTCACTGCCGGCTCTTTCACAAGCACTGGTGATGTAAGTGGAATGAACGGAAATTTCACAGGAAATGTTACAG
>R07__coassemble_854_pt1 | contig 9504 bp, 9 predicted proteins | sample R07__metabat2_high_PE_033 | metagenome-assembled genome bin R07 | reverse complement strand
TATGGCATTTTTGTTTGAAAAAATTGAATTTACTTTGCACTTTTACCCGTAAATCCTTGTAGATTTTTCAAATTTGCGGTATCATACGCGGTGATTTATTATTTTGCAAGAGGTGTAACAAGGATGTCTAAAATAGAAGCACCGCGTGGCACGAGAGACATTCTCGGAGACGAGAGTTGGAAGTGGGCATATGTCCGCCGTGTCGCTCAAGGTGTCGTTAATGATTTCGGCTACAAGGAAATTTCCTTGCCGATATTTGAACATACAGAATTATTCCACAGAGGCGTGGGACAGACGACGGATGTCGTGGAAAAGGAAATGTATACCTTCCTCGACAAGGGTGGCAGGTCTATCACCTTGCGACCAGAGCTCACAGCTTCTGTCATGAGGAGCTACATTGAGCATAATATGGCTCGTGGAAGTCAGCCACAGAAATTTTGGTGTATTGGCCCCATGTTTCGTTACGAGAGGCCTCAAAAAGGGCGTTATCGCCAATTTGTCCAGCTCGACATTGAAGCGATTGGCTCAAAAAGTCCCTTGCTAGATGTTGAAATTATAGATCTATCCATGGAATTTTACAGGCGACTTGGCTTGAAAAATTTGCAGGTTGTCCTCAATTCCGTTGGGTGCCCCGAGTGTCGCCCACTATACAAAAAGGCTTTGCAAGATTTCCTAGCTCCACATTTGCCAGAACTCTGCGAGAGTTGCCAAGGTCGCTTTGACAGAAATCCACTCAGGATTCTTGACTGCAAAACACCTTCCTGCAAGGCCATCACGGAAAATGCACCGTCAATCCTGGATCACCTTTGCCCTGATTGCAGGGCTCACTTTGACACAGTCATCAAGGCTCTTGAAAAGCTCGGTGCGGAGATAAAATTGGACAAACGCCTCGTTAGGGGGCTTGACTACTACACAAAAACAGCCTTTGAAATTTTGTCTGGTGACCTCGGGTCACAAAATGCTGTCTGCGGTGGTGGCAGGTATGACAACCTTGCGGAAGCGATTGGCGGAGTTTCCACTCCCGGTGTTGGCTTTGCCTCTGGGCTTGAGAGGGTAGTCCTCACCATGGAGAGCCAAGGTGCCACCTTTGGCAAGGAGCCGAGAAACAGGGCTTACATTGTGACGGCGGACGACACGGCAGTGCTTGAAGCAGCCCGCACGGCAAACATCTTGCGAGCAAGCCACATTGCAACGGACATGGACTATATGTCTCGCAGTGTAAAGGCACAGATGAAGACTGCCTCTGGCACATCTGACTTTGCTGTCATCCTCGGTCAGAGTGAGATTGAGCAACACAATTACACCTTGAAGAACATGGCGACTGGCGAGCAAGAGACCTTGTCGCTTGAAGAATTAATAGATAAATTGAAATAAGTTGAGCAAAGGAGAATAAATATGGCTAGATATTATGATGCATCTTGGCAGAGAACAATGATGTGTGGCGAGCCACGCAGAGAGGACGCCGGCAAGGAAATTGTCCTCAACGGTTGGCTCCGTGCAAGGAGAGACTTGGGCGGAATTATCTTCATCGAGCTTTGGGACAAGACTGGTGTCACACAGGTTGTCTTTAACCCAGAAATTAATGCTGAAATTCACGAGCAGGCGAACTCTTTGAGGGGTGAATATGTCCTTTCCGTGAAGGGGCATCTCCGCATTCGCCCAGAGGACACGGAGAACCCAGAGCTCCCAACAGGTGCTGTGGAACTCTTGGCAGAGGACTTTATCGTGATGTCCCCAGCTCGCCTCACGCCGTTTGAAATTGACGACGAGACGACGGACAATGTGAACGAAGATCTCCGCTTGAAGTATCGTTACCTTGACCTTCGTCGTGAAAAGATGCAACACAATTTGAAGATTCGCCACGATATCACTTTATACACAAGGAATTATTTTGCGAAGAACGGCTTCACGGAAGTTGAAACGCCAATGCTCACGAAGTCCACTCCTGAGGGAGCGAGGGACTACCTTGTGCCTTCCCGTGTGAACAAAGGGTGTTTTTATGCCTTGCCACAATCGCCACAAATATTCAAGCAACTCCTCATGGTCAGTGGACTTGACCGCTATATGCAGATTTCAAAATGCTTCCGTGATGAGGATCTTCGTGCTGATAGACAGCCGGAGTTTACACAGCTCGACTTTGAGATGAGCTTCATCACAGAAGAAGACATCATGACGATGTTTGAGAATTACCTCGCTGGGCTTTGGAAGGAAGTTGCAGGCGTCACAGTGCAAACGCCGTTCCTTCGTATGACTTGGCAGGAAGCAATGGATAAATATGGCAGTGACAAGCCAGACCTTCGCATTGCCTCCGAAATGATCGGGCTTGAAAAGGTCTTTGAAGGTGGAGAAAATCCATTTGCAGGGCTTGTTGCGAACGGTGGCACGATAAAGGGCTTGCTCGTCAAGGGCGGTGCCTCAATGAGCAGAAAGGGCCTTTCCGTTTGGGAAGCGAGGGCAAAATCACTCGGTGCGGCAGGCATGGCGAATTTCCTTGCAAAGGACGGAGAATTGAAGGGACCCTTGATGAAGTTCTTGCCAGAAGGCAAGGTTGCTCTCTTGAAGTCCATTAGCAAGATTGCAGACGGCGATGCCCTCTTCATTATGGCAGACCAAAATTGGAAAAAGGCTTGCGAGATCTTGGGGCAGATCAGGCTCGAGGTCGCAGCTTCACTCGGTCAGGTTGGAGATGGCTTCAAATTCCTTTGGGTCACAGAATTTCCACTCTTTGAATGGAGCGAGGAGGAGGGGCGTTACACAGCCGTTCACCATCCATTCACAGCCCCGATGTATGAAGACCTTGACTATATGTTGACAGAGCCCGGTCGTGTCCGCTCCCGTGCCTATGATGTCGTCTTGAACGGCACAGAGCTCGGTGGTGGCTCGATCCGTATTCATGAGCCTAGAGTGCAGGAGTTGGCATTCAAGGCACTTAACTTCACGCCAGAAGCAATAAAGGAGAGGTTTGGCTTCCTTATGGATGCCCTTTCCTTTGGCACACCGCCACATGGTGGCATTGCCTTGGGGCTTGATAGGCTCGTTATGCTTATGCTCGGAGCAAGGTCAATCCGCGACACAATGGCTTTCCCGAAGAACCAAAAGGCACAGTGCCCAATGACGGAAGCACCAGGAACAGTTGACGATGCACAATTAGCGGAGCTCTCCATAAAAGTTGAGGAAGAACTCTAATATGGCACGGCAAAGAGAAGAGGGAGTGTATCTCTATATTGCTCCTGATGCCACTCGCTATATTGTCATTGTGGATGCCTATGGCATGGCGAACATGTTGCCTTGGAAACAGCCCGGCGAGACGGACAACATTGTGGAGAAAAGTTGGAACTTGCAGGGAGACTTTGTGAAGCTTTCCGTTGCCACAGGTTAGCAAGGTGACATTGCCGATGATCGGCGTGCAAACGGAGTGTTAAGAAGCATAAGGATGCTCCTTAGGTTGTAATAATCTATGGAGCATCCTTTTTATAATTGGTGGTGTTATGATGTTTATCACATTTGAAGGGATTGACGGCTGTGGCAAGTCAACCCAAGCACGGTTATTCGCAGAATATTTAAGAAAAAATCCAAAAAACAAAATTCTCTTCACAAGAGAACCGGGAGGCTTTGACGGCGAGCCAAATTTTCGCAAAATTCTCACCTCTGGTTGCTTGGCGAACATTGCTTCCGAGGTCTTTGTCTTTATGGCAGACAGGGCGGAGCACGCCACTCGCACGATTGTCCCAGCCTTGAAGCAGGGCAAAATTGTCGTGGCGGACCGCTATCACGATTCAACCGTTGCATACCAGTGCTTTGGCAGAGAACTTGACAGAGAGACAGTTGACGCCATGTTTGCCTTTGCCAACTTGCCAACGCCAGACCTAACATTTTATTTTGATGTTTCTGTTGATGTGTCCTATGCTCGGGTTCTCCGCCGTGGCAGGTTAGACTCTATCGAGAAGTCTGGCAGAGAATTTATGGAGCGAGTGAAGAAGGGCTTTGACACACTCGCAGAGGAAAACAAGGGCAGAATCGTGAGGGTAATGTCCAGTGGCAAGACGATAGGCGAAATCCAAAGGGAAGTTGCCTCTTGCTACGAGGATTTTTTGAAGAGAAGGTGACACCATGGCAGAGCTAGACATTAAGAGCGAAATTTTGAAGAGCAACACTTGGCGAGAGATTGCCACTTGCATAGAGAGTGGCACACTGCCACAATCAATTGGGGTGATCTTGCCAAAGAGTTTCCAGTTTGACTTCATCGAACTCTTTTTGCCACTTGTGCTTGGCGGAGATTTGCCACCAGAGGACATGACACACCCAGATGTCGTCCACATTGTGCATCAGGACGAGGAGCCCTTCGCTCCATCAAAGAGGAAAATGCCAAAGAAAGCACCCTCCGTTGAGAAGTGCCGCGAAGTCCTTGGTGCTCTTGCCCTCACGCCAATTTCTGCCACATGCAGGCTCTGCGTGATTTGGAACTCGGAACGCCTCTTGAAGCCCGCTGCAAATTCTCTCTTGAAGGTGACGGAAGAGCCACCGCAGGACGGGCGAATCCTCTACCTCTCGGAGTTTGACAATTTTATTCCCACGATAAAGAGTCGCATCCGCCTTTTCCGCTTCCACTTCACGGAAGAGACCCTCTCTGTCGCTCCACCGCAAAACTCCACCGAGTGGGCAGCATATTTGAGCGAAAACAACAAAAAGACGAGGGAAGAACTCTTGACGGAGTTGGAGGGCTTTGCCCATGCACTCTCAACCCGAGGGCAATACGGCAGAGCTTGCGACTTGGCGAACCTGGCGAACAGGCTGGACGCCACAAATGCAGGCGTCACGCAGGTGAAGGACGCTGTTTTCCTTTTGCTATACAAGAATGTTCCCTTGAAAAATCTCATAGAATTATAGAGGATAGATTATGCAAGAATTGAAAATAATAACCTTAACCCATTACCTTATGAAGGGCATGAAGGTCGCCCCATGGGAAGAAACTTTTGAGAACCTTGTCGCCTTTTGCCGAAAGATGGCACCAAAGTTCGCCCCCCTCGGCTTTGGCTTGAAGCTCCGCCAAGTGGAATTGGACGACTTTTGCGAGGAGAATATGGCAGCATCAAATATGGTTTCCATATCCTGCGAAGCCCTTGGCGTTGCTGAGACTCCGATTGAGAATCTGCTCTTCATCGAGCCTAGCTTCACAGACTGTGCCGATTGCGTGACACCAGACGGCTTCACCTTCCCAGTTCGCACCTTCACGACCTTGAGTGGGCAAACTTCCCAGAGTCTTCCAGAGGAATTTTTTATGGAAGCAGTCTTGAAGGTCATTTTCCGTGGGCAAAATTGCGACTGTTCCTGCGAGAATTGTGCCTCCGGTTGTGAAAACGAAAAATTGGCACGAGACCTAGGGCAACACGCTCATTGCCATCACTAGAAAAATGGAAGAAGAAAAATTTATACTCCACTCTGAATATGAATTGTCCGAGGATCAGGCAAGGGCGACAGAGGCGATTGTGCAGGGCTTTTTGGCAAGCGACGGACACACGAAGCAGACCTTGCTCGGCGTGACGGGCAGCGGAAAAACCTTCACCATGGCAAATGTCATCGCACGCCTTAACCGACCAACCCTCGTCTTGGCTCACAACAAAACCCTTGCCGCTCAACTTTACAGCGAATTTAAGGACTATTTCCCGGAGAACTCAGTCAATTATTTTGTGTCCTATTACGATTATTACCAGCCGGAGGCATATATCCCTGCGACAGATGCCTATATTGAGAAGGATGCCTCTGTCAATGAAAAGATTGAAAAATTGCGTCTCGCCTGCACAAAGTCTTTGCTCGAGCGTAACGACTGCATTGTCGTTGCCAGTGTCTCCTGCATTTACGGCTTGGGTGTCAGGAAAAATTATGAGGACGCAATTTTTCGTTTTTCTGTGGGGGACATAATAGACAGGCGAAGCTTTATGTCTCGTCTCATTTCAAGTTATTACACAAGGAACGATGATGTCTTGCAACCATCCACCTTCCGTGTGCGTGGCGAGAGTTTGGAGATTTACCCTTCCTATTCCGACACGATTTACCGTGTTGAGTTCTTTGATGACGAGATAGAGAGGATAACGGAGCTTGTCCCCTTCACGGAAGAATTTGTGGCAGACAAAAAGAAAGTCGGCATCTTCCCAGCTCAGCACTATGTCACGAGCCAGGATGCCATCGCCTGCTCAAAGGACAAGATAATTGAGGAAATGGAAAAATGTTGCCAAGACTTCCTAGACAAAAAGATGCCCTTGGAAGCGGAACGCTTGCGGAGCAGAACCCTCTATGACATGGAGATGCTCTCGGAAGTTGGATACTGCTCCGGGATAGAGAATTACTCTGTCTACCTTGACGGCAGAAAGTCTGGCGACCCTCCCGGCACACTCCTTGACTTTTTCCCGAAAAATTCTCTTTATTTCATAGACGAGAGCCACATCACAATTCCGCAGGTTCACGGAATGTTCAACGGCGACAGGGCAAGGAAAAATGTGCTTGTGCAGTTCGGCTTCCGCTTGCCCTCTTGCCTCGACAATCGCCCCTTGATGTTCAGCGAGTTTGAGGAGCGAATTGGCGATGTGCTCTTCACCTCGGCAACGCCCGGCGATTACGAAATGGAAAGGTCAGACAGAGTTGTGGAGCAACTGATGAGGCCAACTGGCGTGCCAGACCCATCAATAGAAGTCCGCAGTGCCACAGGTCAGGTGGACGACCTGATCGGGGAGATAAAACAGGTAACGAGCGGTGGCGACAGGGTGCTTGCCCTCACCTTGACGAAACGCCAAGCGGAGGACCTCTCGGAATTCTTGGAAGAGGTGGGCATCAAGTCTCGCTACATCCATTCAGAAATGGACACCTTTGAAAGGGCAGATATGCTAAAAGAACTCAGGACTGGAGAAGCGAGCGTGCTTGTTGGGGTGAACCTCTTGCGAGAGGGGATAGACTTGCCAGAAGTCTCCCTCATTGCAATCCTCGATGCGGACAAGGAAGGCTTCTTACGGAACACTCGGAGCCTTATTCAAATGATCGGCAGGACGGCGAGAAACGCAAACGGCAGGGTTATCCTCTATGGCGACACTGTGACAGCGAGCATGGATATGGCGATAAAGGAGACGGAAAGGAGAAGGAAACTGCAACTGGCATACAACGAGGAGCACGGCATTGTGCCTCGGACTGTGAAGAAGGCGATAAAGGACCTCCTCCCAGCGGAATTGAAGGAGGAAGGCGACAATGCAGTTGCAAACGAGATGTCCGTGAAGCAGATGGAAAACGAAATGTGGCTCTGCGTGGAGAAACTTGACTTTGAGCGAGCAGCAGAACTCCGTGACACAATCCTGCAATTCAAGGGACAAGGTCAAATCAAAAAACAACCACCAAAGAAGAAAAGAAAAGCAAAATATAGGACGAGGAAGTAAAATTCTTTTTGCAATTATAAATTATAGCAGGCCAAACGGTCTGCTTTTTTTCTTGACAGAATGCTCGAAATTGCTATACTTACAAAGAGAATTACGATATACTAACTTATAAACTACTAAATGGGGTGAAGGCTATGGCGTTTTATTGCAGGGAGCGAGAATTGAGCAAGATGGAGAGCCTGTATGCAGGGGGCAAATTTGAATGTGTGATAATTTATGGTCGCCGTCGCATAGGCAAGACTGCCTTGATTAACGAATTTTGCCGAGGGAAGAGGACAATTTTCTTTTCCGCCTTGAATTCCAGCGGGAGGGAAAATTTGGCAGAATTTTCAAAGGCGATTTACCAAGCCGAGCACGAAAATGCGGATTCCTATCCCTCTTTTGGCTCTTTTGACGAAGCATTTGGTGCTGTGACAGAGATGGCTCGTGGCGAAAGGCTTGTGCTTGTGATAGACGAGTATCCATACTTGGCTCGCTCAGACGAATCCATATCCTCACGCTTGCAACACCTGATTGACCACGCTTGGCAGGATACGAAGCTATATTTGATCCTTTGCGGTTCATCCATGAGCTTCATGCAACGCCAAGTGCTGGGTTACGAAAGCCCACTCTATGGCAGGAGGACGGCACAATTCAAACTGGAAGCCCTGACCTACAAGGAGACAGCCGTCTTTGCTCCGAACCTTGACAGCGAAACAAACGCATATGTCTATGGCATCACGGGCGGAGTGCCTCACTATATCAACAAACTCAATATGAAGGGTAACCTGAGGGAGTCGCTCCTCGCAAACATCTTTGACAGGTCGAGTTACCTTTACGAAGAGCCACAAAATCTTTTGAAGCAAGAATTGCGAGACCCTTCAACCTATAATGCGATAATCAGTGCCATAGCAAACGGTGCTTCGAAATTGAACGAAATTGCAACAAGGGTTGGGCTTGAAACAAGTGCCTGCACAAAATACATCAATGTGCTGATGGAACTTGAAATCTTGAAAAAAGCCTTGCCCTATGGTGAGACGAAGAGCAAAAGGACAATTTACCAAATTGACGACAATTTTTTCCGCTTCTGGTATAGGTTTGTCTCTGGCAACATTGCTTCCATTGCCTCTGGCAGGATAGAAAGGACAATTGACAGGCTCGTCCTCTCACATTTGCACGAATATATGGGGCTGATTTTTGAAAAAATGTGCAGGGAGTATCTGCTCCTTTACGCAAGGAATTTGCCCTTTGAGATAACAGATATCGGGGAGTGGTGGGGCAAGGAGCCAAAGACAGGCAAGGAGCTTCAACTTGACCTTGTGGCACAGTCCGCCGAGGACAAGGGCGAATTTATCATCGGCTCTGCAAAATTCCGAAATGAAAAAATTGGCACAGGCGAACTTGAATTGATCAAATCCTACGCAAAGGTTTTTCGTGCAAATGCAAGGCACCACTTCTTCATCTTTTCACTCGGCGGATTTACCGATGAACTCCTGGAAGAAGCAAAGCGTGGCAATGTCACCCTCGTCACGCTTGATGCGATGTTTAAGGACAATTGAGCAGCGTGCTAAAAAGCGTGCTAAAAGGTCAACTAATAGATGACAGATGTGAACTGTTAGAATTATTATTTTGTTGCAAATTTAACGCACTTTTGTCATTTTTCTTGTTGACTTTTTGTGTTTTTCCCGTAAAATAACCCTATTAATTGTCGCTGATTATTTTTCGCCTGACAAAATTTTGAGATGGAGACAAAGCCATGATAAGTGTTACTTTTTCTTGCCCCAAAAACTATCTAAAATGCTTGCAAACCCTTGACACGACAGACTTTTCGTGGTATAATCTTGTCTTGTCTTGTCTTGTCTTGTCTTGTCTTGTCTTGTCTTGTCTTGTCAGACCTCCATTACAAATAATTTCGGCAGAGAACTTTCATTTAACAAAATTGTATTGCATATAAACGGACAATAGCCCAAACTTTTTCAGTTTGGGCTGTTGTCCGTTTGTTTTTTTAGGAGGGAAAATATGAATGAACAATTTCCGTTAGCACTAGCAATCGGCACAAATGTCAATGGCTATGTGATCCTCAAGGTTATTGGTCAAGGTGGGTTTG
>R07__coassemble_760_pt1 | contig 10233 bp, 5 predicted proteins | sample R07__metabat2_high_PE_033 | metagenome-assembled genome bin R07 | reverse complement strand
GTTGGAAAGGTCACGGAGCAGAGTTAAATTGGCAAAGAACTAAGAGAGCAGTCTTGCAACTGGAAGAAAAGGAGCGTTTTAAGAAACGCAAGAAAAAACAACGAGAAGAAATTCAAAAAATGTTTAACACACGCTTTCCTTCTTATAAGCAATGGTTGATTGATAGTGGCAGAAGTAATGTGGCAAACCTTTGGAGATACAGGGAAATATTATCAGGTTATGTTTCTGGAACGAACAACGAGGATAGCGAGTTATATGCAGATTCTATCCTGTTCAAATACACAGTCAGGCAGGAGGAGTGGAACGGCAAACTCGCCTCTGTGTTTCGCAATAAGGCAAACAAGGTTTGTTTCATTGACAAGGGCAAGAGAATAAGTGTGGAGAGATTTGATGACAGGGACAACATCACTTTTGCTTTGAAACTCGCACAACAAAAGTGGGGGAGTGTAAAGGTGAAGGGCACTGATAGTTACATAAACGCTTGCATTGAAGTAGCCATCAGAAACAACATCAGAATTACAAACCCAGAATTGCAAGAGAGGATCGCAAGGCGAAAAGCAGAAGTGGAAAAGGAAAGACAAAATTTGATAACGGAACAGGGAATGACGGAAAACGCAAAGAACATAAGAAAAAATTTTGAAATCTATGACAAGGCTGTTGGAGCAGATGCCTATCGCATAACAGTTGCGAGAAGAATACAAGAAGGAAAGGGAAGCATTGACCAAAAGCACACTTGGCTTGTGAAAAATGCCACAGGCGACAAGGCACTGACATCACAGGAAGTGAAAGACAGGTGCTGTTACATAGACAAACTCTTGGCAGACAAAAACGAAATATACATCACTCCAATTTCCCACAAATATCACTACATACTGATAGATGATGTGAAAAAAGAAACCTTGCCACAAATTCCGAAAAACAATTACGCACCTGCAATCGGAATTGAAACAAGCCCGAAGAATTTCCAACTCATTATGAAGGTGCCAAAGCTCGAAGGAGTGAGCGAAATGACAGAAAAAGCTGTCGCAAATAAATTGATGAAGGAACTAAACGAAGAATTTGGCGACCCAAAAATCTCCTCTGCTGTTCACGCTCACAGAATGCCTTGCACCTTCAACTTCAAACCAAAATATTGCGAAGAAAACGCGACACCACCGCAAATCAAATTAGGTTATGCAAAAAATATTACCTGCACCAAATGTGAGAAGAGATTACAAGAACTGTTTGAAATTCAAAAAGCAGAGAACAAAGCCGAAGCAGAAAAAAGAAAAGCGAAAATGAAAAATTTTGAGAAAGGTTGGTATAGTATGTATGATGACAAGCTCACGCCATACGATGCCTATATGTGCCACGCTCGTGACATCTACCAATATTACAGCGGAAAAATTGCAGACGAAAGAGGCACAGTGAATATGTCCGTGATTGACAGTATGGTTGCAGAAAGAATGGTGGTAACTGGTTACACAGAAAAAGAAATCGCCGAAGGAATTGCAAAAGGCTCGCGAGATTTTCGCCCTGATAGTGAAAAGGACAAACACAATTGGGAAGAATATGGTGCAAGAACAGCACATTACGCCTTCAGCCCAGCAGGTGAAAAAAACATAGCGGCGTTGAAAAGCAGAAAAAGGTTACTAGTGAGGTATGTTGAAGGCAGGAAGTCTTACGACGAGAAGGTGGCGGATGCACTCAAACGAAGGGAAGAAGAGAAGCAAAGAAAGAAAATGGAGCGGAAATTTGGCAAGCCTAGATAAAAAACTCTCGCGAATTATAAAAGGCAGGAGGGTAAACGATATAGTTTTCCCTCCTGCCTTGGTTTTTGTGTTGAGTTTTTTATTTCAGGTATGGCTTGAAATGTTGTTGCAATTAACTTTTGAAATTATAAAAGGTAGAAGGTCAAACGAAATGTTTGGTTTCCCACCTTTTGTTTGAGTATTAAATCTGCCTTGTGGTATAATAACACCTGTTAACTCCCCATACTGTGTAGCAGAAAGGGGGGGGGGGTTGCATAATAAAAGTGCCGAAAATTGCAAAATAAAAATAAAACAACATTATTAAAAGTGAGCAAAATTATCAATTATAGGTGACAATCAATGGCGAAAAAGAAGAAGACCACGGAAAAACAAATCAATATTGACAATATATTGTTTAATTGCAGAGACATCTTGCGTGCAGCACGCAATTCAGGATCGTTCTTTGAAAAGAGGGACACAATGCTTACCCTTGTGTTTTTGCGTTTTATTGGTGAGAAATATGAGGACGGCGTTGAAAAATTAAAAAAAGAATTGATTAGTGAGGGATGTGATCCTGAAGATAAAAATATTTATGCGGCATTCATTGATGACCCAACTTTCAAGGACGGAACATACTATTTGCCGTCAGAAGCTCGCTGGTCATGTTTGATCAACACGCCTGCTCCAAAGTTGAATGTTGCTCTTGACAATGCACTCCACAACATCGCAGGGAGTTCCCAAGATTTGAAAGGTTGTTTTGTTGAAGGGACATTTACATCTCGCAACCTTGCACCAAACGACATCAAAAAACTTATTGACGAGGTGAATAAGATCAGCCATAAGGCGTTCGGTGAGGAAAAAGACCTGATCGGTCATGTGTATGAATATTTTTTGAAGGAATTTGCTGTCAATGCTACAAAGGAAGAAGGAGAATTTTACACGCCTCACGATGTCGTGCAACTCATAGCGACCATGATTGAGCCATTTGAAGGCACACTTTATGATCCTGCCTGCGGTTCTGGTGGTATGTTTATTCAGAGTGCTGAGTTGGTAAAGGCAAGACAAGGAAACATTAGCAGGGTTAACATCTACGGTCAGGAAAAAGAGCCTGCGACATACCGCTTGGCAAAGATGAACCTTGCACTCCGTGGACTTAGCCACAATTTGGGAGAGATGAGCGATTCTTCCTTCACACATGACCTGCATAAAGGATTATATTTTGATTACATTATGGCAAACCCTCCCTTTAACCTAAAGGGTTGGTATGATGAAAATTTGAGGAACGATGCTCGTTGGATTGGTTATGTCACGCCACCTGAAGGCAACGCAAACTATGCGTGGATTTTGCATATTCTTTCCCACTTGAAGCACACCAAAGGTGTTGCAGGATTTTTGCTCGCTAATGGTGCTTTGAACGACAACGACACGCTCGAGATCCGCAAGAGGCTTATCCAAAATGACAAGGTGGAAGCAATTATTGTCCTTCCAAGGGAATTATTTATAACTACGGACATCAGTGTTACACTTTGGATCTTGAACCAAAACAAAAAAGGAGGCATATACCGCAACAAGATACTTCGCAACCGTGAGCATGAAATTCTTTTTATGGATCTTAGGACTTGGACAGAAAATTCCGTGAAGGGCGAAGGAAAGAAAAAAGTCCGCCTTTCACCTGAACAGATAAAAAGAGCAGCAGACATCTACCACACTTGGCAAGGTGAGGACACAGACGGAGCAAATTACGCCACCCCAGAACTTTTCCGCAGTGTAGGCATAGCAGAGATAGAGAAAAAAGGATGGGCATTGACCCCGAGCAAATATATTGAGTTCATTGACCATGACCTTGATATTGATTACGAAAAGGAAATGACTCGCATTCAAAAGGAGATGCGGGAAGTCTTGAAGCAGGAAAAGAAATCTCAGCAGATGTTGGAAGATGCATTCAGGGGGATTGGCTATGGGATTGAGTAGATACAGGATTGGTGAATTAATTAATGTCGTAGATGAGCGAAATAATTTAGGACTAACTGAATTTTATGGCGTGAATATCAATAAAGAATTTATGCCTACTGCTGCAAATACAGAAGGTTTGGACGAAACAAAATATAAAGTCATCAGAAAAAACCGATTTGTATTTAGTGGAATGCAGACAGGAAGAGATGAATGTATCCGACTTAGCATGTACCAAGACGATAATCCAGTTATTATTTCGCCTGCTTATACAACTTTTGAAGTTATTGCAACCCATATAGTAATTCCATTGTATTTTTTTATGAAATTTCTATCAAAGGAAATGGACAGATACGGTGCTTTTAGAAGTGATAGTAGTATTCGATCAAACCTTGATTGGGACGAGTTTTGCGATATAGAAATTGACCTTCCATCACTGGCAATTCAGCAAAAGTATGTTGATGTCTATAATGCAATGAAGGCAAATCAAGAGAGCTATGAGCGGGGCTTGGATGACTTGAAACTTGTTTGCGATGCTTATATTGAGGATTTGAGACGTCAGATGCCCTGCGAAAAAATTGGAAAATATATAATCGAAACCAAACAAAAAAATGAGAATGCCGAATTGTTACCTAATAAATCAGTTTCAAATTTGAAAGTATTTATTGAGGCAAAAGAAGCAGTCGTTAATGGTGTAGATACCACAAATTATTTAATTGTCGAATTATACGATTTTGCTTACAATACAGTAACGACAAGAAATGCTGATAAACTTTCAATAGCATTAAACACTTCAGAAAAGTGTTTAGTCTCGCCGCTATATAATACTTTTAGAGTAGCAAATAAAGATCTATTGCCAGAATATCTTTGCTTGTGGTTTAATAGAAATGAGTATAACAGATATGCAAGATTTGCATCATGGGGATCGGCAAGAGAGTTGTATCCTTTTGAAACTCTTGCTGAGACAGAAATTCCAATTCCATCAGTTGAAATTCAAAAGAATATTGTCAATATCTATAAAACCTATCAAGAGCGTAAAGCACTCAGCGAAAAACTAAAAGCACAGATCAAAGACGTTTGCCCGATACTCATCAAGGGTTCTATTGAAGAGGGCAGAAGGGAGGCGTAAAAGATGGCAAAACTTGAAAATTTCAACGGTCTTTTTTGTGAATCTGAATATGAAAGAGCCTTCATTGATTTTCTTGAAAATGAAGGTTGGATTTATACTGCTGGTGGCGACATTATGCGAGAAACAAAAGAAGAAGTGCTTATCAAGGATGATTTTGTTAATTTCATATCCGCCACAAATGGCGATTTAACGCAAGATGAAATTGTGCAGATTTATGACTATGTTCGCCTTGTGGGGAGCGAAAGCGATTTTGCCACTTTGCACAAGGTGTATGGTTGGATGGTGGACGGTATCCAATTCATTCCACAGGCTGGCTTGCCCAAAATTGTGCCACTAATTGACTTTGACAACCCAAGAAATAACATATTCAGAGTTATGAATCAATTTGTGGTGGAATACACAAACAATGGTCAAAAGGAAACAAGAAGACCAGATTTGCTCTTGTTCGTCAATGGCATGCCACTTTGTATTTTTGAACTAAAAAATCCAGCAGATGCACACGCAACAATTAACGACGCATGGGAACAAATATACACTCGTTATTGGAGAGACATTCCACACCTGTTGCATTACTGCCCCTTGGCTTGCATCTCTGATGGGGTCAAAACCAGGCTTGGAACAGTGAGAACACCATATGAACATTTTTACGCTTGGAGGCGAGTGGACGACGGAGACCGTGTAGCCACCTTGCCATTTGCCGAGACAGAAACAATGATAAAAGGCGTTTATTCCCCTGCAAGGTTCTTGGAAATTTTTAGAGATTATATATATTTTCAAGATAGCAATTATGATGCAGACGAAAGAGAAATTGTGTGCCGATACCCTCAATTTTTTGCGACAAGATTATTAAAAGAAAGTATCACAAAATCCGTTATCGAGGGGACAGGCAAAGGCGGAACATATTTCGGTGCAACTGGCTGTGGCAAGACATACACCATGGCTTTTTTGGCACGGCAACTAGCACTCCGCTCTTCCGACACACCGCAAATTGGCTCGCCAACAATTATCCTCATTGTCGACAGAGATGAACTTCAAAAGCAAGGGGCAAAACTCTTCACAAAGAGCAAAGAGTTCTTGAACCTTGGCGAAGTCTCCGTAGTCAAAGACAGAAGTGAACTGAGGGAAGAGCTCGGAACGAGGCAAAGTGGTGGTTTTTACATCTGCACAATACAAAAATTCTGCGACAGGCTGGAAGACAAAATTGGGCTTATCAATGGCAGAAGTAATATTATTTGCTTTTCTGACGAAGCCCACCGAACGCAAATTGAACATTCCAAAAAAATTCAATTCAGCAAGGATGCAGATGCAAATATGAAGGCAATGATCTCAAAGCCATATGCCAAGGTGTTAAAGGAAGCATTTCCACATGCCACTTTTGTCGGTTTCACTGGGACACCAATTGCAGAAACTTACCAAACATTTGGTGCGGAAATTGACAGATACACAATGGATCAATCAGTCGCAGATGGGCTGACTGTCCCTATCAAATATCACCCTCGCATTGCAAAGGTGTTGCTCGACACGGCTAAAGTCAGAGAGATTGAAGACTATTACCAAAAGTGTGCCGACGATGGTGCAACGTATGAAGACATAAAAGCAAGCAAAACCGCTATGAGCTCTATGGAAGTGATCTTAGGAGAGCCGTCACGGCTAGAGAGGCTTGCGACAGATATTCACGATCATTATGTGGCATGTTGTGATGCAGATCCAGACAGAACCCAAAAGGCAATGATCGTCTGTTCAAGCAGAAAAATTGCCTACCAATTGTTGTTAAAGTTCATGAATAAATATCGTGAGTGGTTTGTGGAAAAGCAAACCCCAGATGGCGTGGAAGCCACAGAAGAGGAATTAAGAGAGTTAGCCCGAATGCCATTTATTGCGATGGTTACAAGCGTGGGAAGCAACGATGAACCAGAAATGTATAACTACCTAGGCGGTGTCCAAAACGACAAGAGGTCGGAAAAATTGGATGCAGCCTTCAAACAAGACAAATCAAATTTACACATTGTTATCGTTGTGGATATGTGGATTACTGGCTTTGATGTGCCTTCCTTGACCTACATGTATAATGACAAACCTCTAAAAAAACATTTGCTAATTCAAACGATCAGCCGAGTGAACAGGATATATCCTGGCAAGGAATATGGAATGATCATTGACTATATTGGCATTCGTGACAATATGCGAGAAGCTCTGAAAATTTACGGCGGAGACACTTCCATTGCTCCAACAAGCGATGACATTGAGCAAGCGACATCCGCTTTCAGAGAAGAACTTGAAGTGCTAAAATCATTGTTTAATGATTTTGACCTGGCTTCATTCCTCGACCCAAATTGTGATCCGTTAAAGAGATATAAACTCCTAGCTAAAGCTGCAGAATTTGTGTTTGCTTCAAATGACAAATTCTATGTTCAGGGAAGCGAAAGTTCAAGCGAAGTCTCATTCAAAACATACTTTTTGAAAACAGTGAAAAGAATGAGAGCAGCACACGACATATGCCAGCCATCAGGAGAGTTGGGCGAAGAGGAATCAGCATTGGCACAGTGCTTTATGGCGATTGCTGGATTTGTTCGCAAAATGAGCGGAACATCAAATCTTGATACTGACACAATGAATCGTAAAGTTGCAAAAATGGTTGAAGAGGCATTAAAATACAACAAGGTTGAAAGCGTATTGGGCAAAGGCGAAGAAGAAGATATTTTTTCTCCTGAATTTTTTGAAAAATTGTCAGATGTAAAGATGCCTGCTACAAAGCTCGAATTTCTCATAAAATTACTCCGCAAGGGCATCAAGGAATATGCAAAAACAAACATGACAGCAACAAAGGCATTTCAAGAAATGCTTGAAGAAACAATCAAACAGTATCACGAAAGGCGAAAAGCCCTAACAACAGAAGAAGCCGGCGAGACACAAGAACAGGCGACTAATAAAATTATTCAGGCAGCGACTGACCAAGCACTTGATATTCTTCGCAAATTGAACGAAAGTCGCCAGAGCTTCAGAAAGATAGGATTGACCTTTGAGGAAAAAGCATTCTATGACATCTTGATTACACTTCGTGACCAATACAACTTTGAATATGGCACAGATAAAGAAGTGGGCGGGGTAATTGTCAATGCAAGGTGCAAATCACTCGCAAAAAAAATAAAAGAAATAATTGATACAAAATCTTCTTTTGCTGATTGGCTGAATAATCGAAATGTGCGTAACATGTTAAAGTGGGATATCAAAATTTGCTTGATAAAGAATGGTTATCCACCACAGTATAGCCCAGAAGTGTTTTCAAAGGTAATGGATCAAGTAGAAAATTTTGAAAAGTATCAAAATCAGTAAAACAATAGGCGAAACAAAATCCCCCGAGAAAATGAGATAAATTCTCGGGGGATAAATTTTTGTTTATGAATTAGAGTTTAACTTTTGCTTTACTCATCAAAATTTTTGCTACAGCATCATTGCCCTTGCTTCCGCCAGTAACTTGTCATAACTTGCCTTGCCATCGCGATACAATGCGATTATGCTAGAGAAGAGTTGTGTCGGTTTATACACGATCATTTGAGCGAATGAGTTTACATCGTAAAATCCTGCTTCCATGCGTGTCATTTGTGCACTTATACCTGGAAGATTGCGGTAAGATTCGTCAATCTCCTCGCCATTGTTTCGTGCCATTGTCCTCAGGTCATTTGACACCTTTTGAATAGCATCTACTCGGGAAATTTCACCGTTACGCACCTGCAAATATGCGTCCAGCAAAAGCACGGCTTCGTGCTGTGTGAAGCGTTTTCTTGCCATTAGAAGAGTTGATTCAGCACATCACGCAGGGCAATGAGTTCTTCCTTTGTGAGGCTGATTCCCTTTCCCATGCGTGAGCGGTCTTCCGTCCAGGAGCGAATATCATACTTCGGCTCCTTGTCGTTCCAAGAAACGAGGTTCAGCTCCTTTGTCCAGCCACGCACCTCTGGCGAGATTGTCGCAATGTGCTCTGTAACTTCATATTTGAATTCTGCCACGATAATTTCCTCCTGATAAATTTTCGTTAAAGTTTCGGGGTGATTATAGCATACTTTGCGAGGATTTTGTCAACTGTGAAGTTACAATTTATGGATAAAACCATCGCCCTTCATATACTCGTGTGCCTTGGATTTAATTTTTTGTAGAGTTTTGTCGTCAATCTTGTTGCCTTCAAGCATATGTTGTCTGAGCATTTTCTTTGCAAGGCTCAATTCAGTCAACTTCTTGTAGGCATTTCTGAACACTATGTCAGACATTGGGTTCTTTGTTCTAGTGAATTTGTCCGTTAGGTTGTCCGCGAACCTCTGCATTTTAATAATTTTTTGATGGACTTCTTTTGGCAATGACTGAAACTCTTCAAATGGGAACTTGTTTCTGTTTATCTTTTGCTGTATTGCTTTATTTTGTTCTTCTTCAGACAAAGCGTCAAATTGCTCAATAGCCATGTCAACATCATTTGAAGTGTTATAGTATGTTCTTTGAAATGTATCTAATATGTCGCCTAACTTGCTGTATTCCAATGCCAAATCTTCTGCTGAAGGTTGCACTCTTGTTTTTGTCATTTTTTCCAATTCTTTGTTTATTTCTGTTTCAAGAACGCCTAACTGCTGGTTGAACGCCTGCATTGTCTGCAAATCTTCTACTGTCGTTTCAAGGCTTGCCTTCAACATTTTGCAGTCTTGCCCAAGTTGAGCATCGTTATTGGAAGGGCTTGGCAAAACAAAAAGCATTTCGGTGTCAATACGCTGTGTGCTCTCGTTGACTTCTTTAACATTCGCTATGCCTTTCCTGCGAGTATCGTCAAAAATTTTGGATGGCATATTTCCTGACCTGTTTCTCTGTATTTCTTGGTAATAGACTTCTTTCCACTGCTTGTAAGCATAATCACTTTGTGTAAGTGCAAGCAATATCCTTTCGCCGTTGCTATCCATCATACCAGTATCATAGGCAATATCCATTGTTATGAATTTGCCACCTCGCCCATATCTCTGGGTTACAGGCTGAGCGACATGGTGCATAATATTATTATAAACACTTCGCCTTAAATAACCATCCTTGTTAAACAACGCTTCATCTAATGCTTGATTGATGTAGCTATCTAAACTTGTGTCATTGTGATTATCAGCCAAGTATTCAACAAGACTTTTGCCGTCCAACTTTTGCTTAATGTTTTTATTGAACTCCTTGGTATTTGTAATCAGATTAAACAATCCACGGATACCATTAAATTTTTCAGTGCACCAGCCAAAGTTTTCATTTATACCATTGTTCCTCATGAACTGATTATACTTAATCTCATTGAGGTTCAAATCCCTATACAGCAACGCAAGAGCCTTTAATGTGCTGATACTGCGAGCGGAGTCATTACCAAAAACCATATTAGGCGTGAGTCCGATGTCATGGATACTAACTAAC
>R07__coassemble_758_pt1 | contig 10238 bp, 12 predicted proteins | sample R07__metabat2_high_PE_033 | metagenome-assembled genome bin R07 | reverse complement strand
GCACCGCCTGCCACGACGGAGAGGATTGGCGTTTCCACTTCCAAAGTGCCGTTCTCTTCCAAGACACGGCGGAGGGTTGAAATGATGCGGGAGCGTTTGCGGAATGTCTGCCTCACCTCTGGGTTTGCGATGAGGTCGGCGTAACGCTGACGGTAGCGGAGCTCCATGTCCTTCAAGCCGTGGTATTTCTCTGGCAAGGGGCGGAGTGCCTTTGAGAGAAGCACAAAGTCCTTCACCGCGAGGGTGAGTTCCCCTGTCTGGGTGCGGAAAGGTTCGCCAGTCAGCCCGACAAAGTCGCCCGAGTCCACCCACTTTTTGAAGAAGGTGTATTTCTCTTCACCAAGCATATTGAAGTTGAAGCAGATTTGCAAGGTCTCTGTCTCGTCCGCAAAGGTGGCGAAGGCTGTCTTGCCGTGGCGGCGGAGGATCATTATCCTGCCTGCCGTCTTGATGTCTTCCTTGCCCCAGCCGTTCTCTGGCAAAGAGCCGAATTTCTCCTTCACATAGGCGAGACCATGCTCCACGGTGAAGCGGTCTTGCTGAAATGGGTCGTAATTTTCCTCACTGCGAAGGCGGTCAAGTTTCTCCTTCCTTTGGCGGAAAATTTCTTCCTCTGGCTGGGTTGTCTGCTCTTGCTTTTTATTCTTTTGAAGTTCCTGTTCCATAATTTATTCCTTTCGGTTTATTCAAAAATTTCTTTTATGCTGTCATAGTGGAGAAATTCGCCACGAGAAGCGATTTCCTCAATTTCCTGCCTTGTTGCAAACTTGCAGTCCGTCACTTCGCTCTTTTGGATTGCGATGTGGCAGTTCGCCTCGTCCATCGTGACGGAGTAGATGTCAACAAAATAATTGTTACGTGCCTCGTGGTTTTCCCTTTTGTAGGTGAAGATTAACTTTGCCTCCTTGCCACTAGCGTCTATGCCCGTTTCTTCGCGGAGCTCACGCAAAAAAGTGTCAAGCGACGATTCCCCGGACATAACTCCACCGCCCGGGAGCTCCCAGTGCCCCGGAGCCCACTCCTTGTCCAATGCTCGGCGAGTGATGAGAAATTTGCCCTCTTGTGTTTTCACAAGGCACAGGACAGAGAGGTGAAAATCCCCGTCCGCCATGCTCCAATCGTTTCGCATCATTGTGCGACCAGTTTTTTGTTTGTTTGAGTCATATATGTCCCAAAGTTCCATTTTTTGCTCCATTAGTCGTTAAAATTTTGCCAAGCGTTAGTATATCACATAAATTTCTATACACAAAATTTTTCTCGGCTGAGTTTGCCGTAGAGATGTGATGTCGTATTATAAAACTTGACAAATTATATAATTGATTTATAATCCCAACATCTCTAGTGTCGATGCGACGGCACAAGTATGATGTAGGATGTATTCCACCAAAAAAGACCGTGAGGCGCACTCCTCACGGTCTTTTAGGCTAGTCATCTCTACGATGTTTGGAAGATTTCCTATCTAGCCATTTGCAAATGTAATATGCGACCACATTTGCTATGATAGGAAATATGAGAAGTATGATGTAATTCATGTATTCCACCTCCCTTCCTAGCAGGGTGTAGGATGACGCGGAATTATAACACAGCTGGTGAGAATTTCCGAATTGTTCAAATGGAATAACCTAAGGCAACGAGAGAGAGCCAAGAAGGCCCTCTCTTATTTTGTATTGCAAAAAACCGTTTGGTGTATATCAGGACATTATCACAAATGGCTCATACAATAAACCTTCTTTATAGAAATTCCTTGCTTATCTTTTACGAATATGTTACAATTCTCAATGAGAAAAAGAGAAAGGAGTGGTGTGCTATGGCTGATGTTTTTGAGGTTGCAAGATACCTTTTGTCGCTTGACACAGATGACAAATATTTCAACAAAAATTTGGCTTGCCTGAATGGCAGAAAATTTTACGAAGGCAATGCACGGCTGAACAAGATGTTGCATCTTGCAAACAATGTTTTTCTTGTGAAGAGCGATGGAGAAAACCTGATAGACACAAATTTCTACGCCTATGACAATGGTGCTGTCGCCCCAGAAGTGCAGGAGAATTATTCAAGACTTTTGGCAAAGAAGCACAGTTCAGTAGCCTCCACCTTGCCAGAAGACACCAAACTTTTCTTGAAAAAAATGTTCTTTGCCTTGAAGGATGCACCATTGGAAGAATTGATCGGCATTGACCACGAAGACCCCGAGTGGCAGGATAAACATATTTTCACAAAAAAGCTCGATCAACTTATGGACAGCAAACATTACCTCGAGGATTACAAGGAGCGTTACAGGGACTTCCTGAATATCCTTGAATCTATGGAAATTGCATGATGAAGGTTGAAATTGGGCAAGTTTTAGCACTGCGGTTGCCCTTTGACAATTCAAGGGAAAATATATCCGCGACAAAGCACCCCTATTTGATTGTGAAGGTGATTGACAACGACACTCTCGAGGTTGCACAGTTAGATTCTTTGCAGGGCAAAGAATGGAAAGCCTTGTGGAAATCAAATTATGTCATATATGCCACAGAGCCGACAGAAACAGTAATTGACAAACACAGTTATGTGAGGCTAGACACCACAATCCAGTTAGAATATTTTGACGGTATAATCCGTTTCAGACGGCAGGAAGCAAAGTTAAGCCCAGCAAAATTAGCATTAGCAATACAAAAATACAACAATTACCACAAAGAAAACAGAATCAACGAGGAAAAACAAATTTATGTTTCAAAAGAAGAAACTTTGGATTACAACTCGTAACGCAACAAAAAACAAAGAGAGAGCCAAGAAGGTTCTCTCTTATTTTTGTATTGCAAAAAACCGTTTGGTGTATATCAGGACATTATCACAAATGACTCATAGTTTGCAGTATTGATGTGGATAAAACGCTTGCAAGAAAAAGAAAAGATTGTTATACTACACGATAATCGGGGGTGGTGGCATGAAAGATTTTATTGAAACAAACAATATTGATACACGCAAGGCTCTTGAAACGGTCTTGTATGTTTTGGGCAGAGGTTGCAACAATATGTATAATGTCCTCAAGGTGATTTACTTCGCTGACAAAAAACGCATAAGCCTTGTTGGGACAACTATGTATAAGGAAGAATATAGGGCATTGCCTGCTGGTGCTGTCCCCTGCTTTGCTTATAGCCTTTTTCAGGCTGTCAGGAGCGGTAATTATACAGAATTGCCAATCGTGACAGACGATGCCACTAGCAATATGTTCACTGCTCTTCGTAAAGAGAATTCCAAGGTGCTGAGCAAAATAGACAGACGGTGCCTTGATGAAGCCATCGCGGAATATGGCAGTTTGCCCTTCAAGGAATTAAAACAAATTGCACATGAGCAGGAAGATTACAAATCTGTTCCACTGAATAACTGGATTTCTCATGACTTAATGCGTGCAAGCCTTGACAAAGAAGGTTACATAAAAGAATATATCGACAGTGTTATCGGATGAAATCATGGATTTTTACAATTTTATCTTAACACAACAATATTCCCCTGCCTGCATATTGTATCTTGATTTGCCTTTGAACTTCACAAGCAATGGCAGAAGCACAAAACGCAAATTTCTTGTCTTTGCGGACGACAAAGAGCCACCTTTGTTTTTTGTGATCAATTCAAAGAGCAGACACTTCGGAAGGGTTCACCAATTGGAATTGCATAAGCATGATTATGATTTTCTCACCAATGAAATTTCTTACCTTGATTATGAGCAAGAATATCAGGCTTTTGACATTGATGTGAGCAAAATGCCAACAAAGGCAGATATAATTGAATTGCTAAAAAATGACAGGAATACCTACAAAGGACACTTAACGCAAAAGGATGCGGAAGCACTGCTTTTTGCACTAGAAAATGAAGAACTCGCAATATCTGACGAGAACCTTGAAAGATTCATTCACGGTCTAAAAAACTTTTTAGCAATTTTGTAGCGACGCAACAAAAAACAAAGAGAGAGCCAAGAAGGCCCTCTCTTATTTTTGTTCTGTGAGGCACAAATTCAAAAAATCTGATATAATACAAGCGCTGACCTCGCTCTGCAAATTGGGGTCTTGACGGCACAATACAAAAATTTATTGATGAAAAATTTGATGAGAAAATGAATTACTTTTTAGTAGATTTTGAAAATGTAAATACAGATGGTGTTACAGATTTTGTAAAGGTTTCTGAGGGAGATGCAGTAACGATCTTTTATTCGGAACAATGCAATGGAATAACCCTTGATGTAATAGAGGACATTACTAAAAACAAAGGTAGCTTGAATTGTTACAAAGCAAAAACTGGAACGCAGCATGCACTTGATTTTCAGTTGTCTTCATACTTGGGATATTTGATAGGCAAGGGTGCAGAAGATGCAAAATACCACATAGTATCGCACGATAAAGGCTATGACTGTCTATGTGATTATTGGAAGGAACAAGGCGTAGCCGTGGATAGAATTGGGGCAAATGAACCAGTGATGAACTTGCAAACTCCAAAGAAAAAGAACAAGGTAAAAACTTCCAAGCGTGCAACCATAGAAGAAATAAAAAAATATCTGGCAGATGAAGATGCTCCTGAAGAAATTTTGACAATTTTCAACCAAAACAAAACCAAACAGGCAATATGTATTGGTATGTCAAAAAAATTTAGGGATAGCAAAAGGACAAGTGCTATCTACAAAAAATTAAAGCCATTACTAAAAGAAAAACGCAAATCTTGATTTGATGAGGAAAAATCCCCTCTTGCCCTAGATTTCAGAAACGAAAAGGAGTGCTTGAAGATATGGAAGAAGTAAACCAAAATTTGTTGTTTGAGGAAAGTGAATCTTTACAGGGTAAAGCCACACGCACAATATCTGCAACTCAAATGAAATTTGTTTCTACAAAGGACATGACAATAGATGAACTTTTTAGCGGTTTTCAAAATCTGCGTGTCATAACCTATTCATACACTATTCCTTTCATAGAAAAGATAATGAAACTCTTTTCCACAGGCGAGGTCATAATCGGAACGGAGCACAATATCACTCAGGGTGCAGCGGAACTTTTTGCCACGCAGCAGGTGGCAACAAATGCTGTAACAAAAAACAAATATTTGCAAGAGAGAATAAAAAATGGCGAATTTCGCTTTTATGTCACAAATGAAGTCACGTCGCACCAGAAGTTGTATTTATTGAGCAACGAGGATGGCAAGGTTCGCACCATTTTTGGCTCTGCGAATATGTCATACACAGCTTGGCAAACTTCACAAATTGAGGATTATTTTTTCTGCGATGACAGTGCTTTCTATGATCTTTATCTTGAGAAGTTTAATGCCTTGAAAGATGTATCGTCATCTGAAATTGCAAAGGAAGCTGCGCCTATTTCCTTGGAAGTCAACGACATCAAAGAACTCCCTGTGGCAAAAAAGGTTACTCACGGTGCTGTTGTTGTCGTTGAGCAACCTTCGAGTGAAGAAACTGAATATGTATTCAATGTGAACAAATTAACAAGTGAATATAAACAAAGCCTTGATTCTGTAAAGCAACTTCCCACGAGCAAACTTGACGGCAAGACCTACATCGATTCAAATGTGTTCAAGAAAATGTGCACAGCAACAGAAAAGCAGATTGCTTTTCGTGAGAGAACCGTTGTGGAAAATCCGTCTCTTGTTTTGGACTTTTCCAACCAAACTGCCACCTTTGACAATGTGCAATTTTTGTTAGAGCCAGACAAGGAAGAAGTAAGGGAAAATATCATCCGTTTTTGTGACTATATGGAAAGTTTCAACTCCTTCACAAAAGACACAAAAAAACTTAAACAGTCTTATTGGAAGGTTTTGAATTATATGTTCCTTTCGCCTTTCCTTGCACATCTCCGCTTAAATGCAATGTATTTTGACTATGATTTGCGTTTTCTGCCAATGTATCTTTTTATCTGTGGGGATTCAGACGCGGGAAAAACTACCTTTGTGCAAACAGTTCAACACCTGATGCTGAATAAGGACATAAACAAATTAACACAAAATGTTTTTTCGGGAGAAAAAATGGCTAACCTTAAAGTTTATGTTAAAGGGACACCTATTTTAATAGACGAAATGACTTCCACATATTGGCGGTATGTTGACGACATCGTCAAGACGGACGATAGTTTTATATTAAAAAATAAGCTAGGCAACCACCCAACATTTATTTTCACTTCAAACAAAATAAGAACGCTCAAACCAGACATCAGCAAAAGAGTGATCTTGGTGCGTGTTGACAACAGGGTGAATAAGACAAGTGCCGCATATAACAGCAGAACCGTGAACCTTAGCAGGAAGAACCTCACAAATGCCTTCTACCGCCTTTATTTGGCAAAGATGTTTGATGAAGTCGCTAAACTAGTTGACAAGATGGAGGAATTTTCCGCCAAGAACGACAAAACTTGGTTCCCAGATATTTTTAGCGTGTCGTCCAATGTGATTCACCAAATTTTCGCAAGCCTAGACTTGGCTATTCCAGATGAATTTCCAATTTTCTCATGGGAAGACTACATGGGAGACCTTATCATAAGCGAAAAGGCAACACAGCTGCTTTTAGACGAATATGAATATAGCCCCCAAATGTTCAGTATAAACAAAAAAAGAAACGAACTCGTGCTCGATTTATCTTTTTATGACCAAAGAGAAATGATGCAGCGCAAGAACACATTAATAGACGAGCTTCCTGCCGATTTTGAATGCAAAGAATCGGGGAACAAGGTTATAATGAGGCTCGACAAGGTTAAAGAGCATATTAACTTTGCTTGGCAAGAGAAGGGCTTTTTCGCCAAACTAAAAGACAAACTTTTTGGATAAATTTGTAATGTGAGCAGAAGGGGAGTAAAAGTGCAAAAAAAAACAGGGCAAAAGCCCTGTAATATTCATAATGGTGGACGATAGAGGAATTGAACCTCTGACCTCTTCCGTGTCAAGGAAGCGTTCTACCTCTGAACTAACCGTCCGCTGACGAATGGGAATTATATAACACTTTTGAATTTGTGTCAATAGGGAAATATATTAGTCTGAACCACAATAATTTGTATGCAAAATTTTCTCAAAAAAATATGCGACTTTTCGTCATTTTTGCTAGGTATTGACGAGATTACAAATTCAAACTTGCAGAAAAAAGTCTGCAAGGCAAGTAGCAATTTTTGGCAGGAAGTTTACATTGTGATTATATCTTCCACCTTTGCTTTTGCCTTGCCGTCGGCGTATGTGATGTGTAGCATATCGCCAACCGACAACTGCTCCACGCTCGTGATGAGGCGGTCTTCCTTTTGTGTCAAGGCGTAACCCTTGCTCAAAATCTTCAAGGGAGAAGAGGCTTCGAGGCGTTTGGCGTAATTTTGCAAAAGAAGTTTGTGCGTGTTGATTTTTCCCTTCAAGGCATTGGTGCATCTCGTGTGAATGAGCTCGAGGTGCATCTTTTTCTTTGCCAGTTGCCTGTGGAGAATTGCCTCGTGGCAAGCATCACGCATAGCAATCAGGTTGTTCCGAAGGAGCGTGACACCTTGCCTTGCGTTTGTCTCCATCGCTGTGCGAAGGGAGAGCAAGTGCTTTTTTATCTCCACTCTGTTTGGGAATAATCTTTCTGCTGCACCGCTCGGAGTCGGGGAAGCGAAGTCTGCGGCGTCGTCGCTGAATGTCCTGTCTATCTCGTGCCCCAAGCCCGTTATGACTGGCACAGGGCAGGAGCGAACTGCACGGACAACTTCCTCTGTGTCAAAGACATCCAGGTCGTCCCTGCTTCCGCCACCTCGGACGAACATCACGGCATCGAGCATCGGAATGAGCGAGACGGCACGGAAAGCTCTGATTATCGGCTCCACTGCGTCGGCTCCCTGCATGAGGCTCGGCACGATGACGAGCTCTGTTTGGGGGAAACGCAGAGAGTGGAGCTTCAAGACATCCTGCAAGGCAGCACCAGTTGGGCTCGTGATCAGGGCGACTTTCTTTGGGTAACGGGGCAAGGGGCGTTTGTTGCGTGGGTCAAAGAGCCCCTCTGCTTCGAGTTTCTTGCCAAGGGCGGCGCGGAGCCGTGCCTTTGCACCAAGCCCGATCGGAATCATGGCCTCGCCGATAACTTTGTATTCGCCCCTCGGAGCATAGAGGTCAAGTCTCCCCTTCACTGCGACCTGTTCCCCTTCCTTTGGGAAGACGAGGATGCGGCTCGCATAGCCCTTAAAAATAGCACAAGAGACACGGCTATTTTCCCCGAGAAGGGTAAAATAAACGTGTCCGCTTGTGTGTTTCTTCAACTCTCGCAATTCGCCAGTCACGACGAAATTTGCCAAGGTTGGGTTTGTGACGAGTGCCGAGCGAATCGTGGCAGTCAGGTTGTCAACCGTGAGGGTGCTAGGCTTGCTCAACATCTTTTGCTATCTGTGCCAAGACACCATTGACGAAGCGATTTGATTTCTCTCCGCCAAAGATGTGTGTTATGGTGACAGCCTCTGAAATTGCCACTGAAACGGGAACAGACTTGATGAAGTGGAACTCCGTCACCGCGACAAAGATGATGGCTCTGTCAACAGGGGCGACTCGCTCCATGCGCCATTCGTGGCTCAGTTCCATGCGGAGCAGGTCTTCCACTTCTTCAAAATGCTCCATTGTGGCACCGAAAAGTGCCAAGGCTTGACGGTGGACAAAGTCGTGCTCCTCTTGTGTCAAGGGAGTTTTCTTCTCCGTGATGAAAAATCCTTCGTCCTCCAAGAGGTCTTCCAAGTCGCTTGTGACATAATTTTTGTTTATTATCGCAGCATAGACAAGCTGAACAGCGATTTTTCTTGCCTGATGGCGAAGCTGATTTTCTGTCAAGGTTAGTCTCCTAATTTTTGAAACCGTTTATTGTATTTTGCAACTTCTTTGCCATCTGCTCTGTGTAGCCCTTGCCCTTTTGCGTGAGGAAAAGCCAAGAGAGAGCGTAGCCAATGATAGAGTAGACAGCACAGGTGACAATGCCACCGAGCCCGAGCTTGCCGAAGATGTAGATCAAGCCAAAGAGCAAACCCCAAAAGAGTGGGCTTTCGTAAAATGCGAGCTGGTCTTGAAACCTGACAACCTCAACCATCTCGAGCAAGAGGGTGATGCCAGTTGTTTCAAAAATTGGGCAGAGCAAGCCGCGGAGGGTGTCTAGCCTCTCTGGCTTTGTCATTTGCAAGACACAAACAAGGCTGGAATTTGCGGAGTCAAAATAGAGGTTGATGACCTCTTCATTTTTTTCAAGTTTTGAAGCGATGAAGGACCTCACTGCACCGAGGTCAAGAGCGATGTGACCCTTTTCGTTTTTTTGCCAAATAATGTGCATTGTCCCTATCTCCTATGAATTTTTCTGTGGCTTTTCTTCTTCAAAGAAGATGCCCTGGACATAGATGTTCACACTGTCCATCACGAGCCCTGTAACTTCTTCCACTCGTGACTTCACCTGCTCCTGCACATCCCAACAAACATCTGGAATGCGTGGACCATATTTCACAAGGACAAAGATGTCTATCCTGATTACAGTCTTATCCTTCTTGTCGCAAAAGACACGCACACCGCTTGTTGTTTTCTTGCCGTGGTAGAGGTCTGACATAAAGCCACTCGTTGCAGGGCGGATGTTCGCCACACTTTTGAGCGTGTCAATAGCGACACTCGCAATCACATCTTCTGACACGGTGATTTGCCCTTCCTTGCCAACCTCTTCCTCTTTCCAATCAAATTCCACACTTGCCATTTTGTTTCCCTCGCTAAATAAAAATTTTATGCGTTGTATGTAGATGTTTTGCCACAATAGGGGCAGATGAGTTCGTCGCCGTCTTCGTAAGCCGAGGCATCAAAATAAAATTTCTCCTCGCAATGAGGGCAGACTATCTGGTCAAATGTCTCTGAATCTTCCAATTTGCCTTTTTCGCAACCGTCGCAACCGGCACACTCGTCCTTATGGTCGCACTCCTCGCAATCATATGGGCAGCCATCGCAGTCTTCGCAATCGTCATCGTCTTTGCAATGGCAATCGCCACAGTCGCAATCGTCGTCGTCAGAGTCGGTGCCATATTTCAAGTTAAGAACATCTTCAAAGATATCGTCCGCAAATTTGTTTGTCTCGTCCAAATCACTATCCAAATTTTTTATTTCGCGTGTGATTTCTTCCAAGGCGTCCACTAGGGCAGTGAGGAACTTTTCCTTGTCCTTGTCGCCCTTTGCCAAATTGCAACCGTCAATCAAACCCTTCAAATATGCAACCTTTGCTTCTGCACTCATTTGATTTTCCTCTTTTTTTA
>R07__coassemble_732_pt1 | contig 10397 bp, 10 predicted proteins | sample R07__metabat2_high_PE_033 | metagenome-assembled genome bin R07 | reverse complement strand
CCCTCGCGAATGACATTGCCCTTTCCATGGCGGTTTCTTCCCTCAGGATTGAAGCTCCGATTCCTGGCAAGCCCTTTGTTGGAATAGAAGTTCCAAACCCGAAGAGGCGTGGCATTCCGCTCCGCACCTTGATTGAGTCTTCCGCCTTTGCTGAGAGCGAGGCGAGTCTTCCCCTGCCCTTTGGCGTCGCTGTGAATGGCGAGCCGATTGTCGTTGCCTTGGAGGATATGCCACATATGCTCGTTGCTGGCACGACTGGCTCTGGCAAAAGTGTCTTTGTAAACTGTTGCATCGTTGGTCTCTGCTCCAAACGCACTCCAGAGGAATTGCGAATGATCCTTGTTGACCCGAAGAGGGTTGAGATGGCGATGTATGACACACTGCCACACCTCTTGATTCCGCCAGTTACCGACTCAAAAAAAGCAGTTGCGGCTCTCGCATATCTCATTCGCGAAATGGAAGAGCGTTACCGCATTTTTGCTTCTGCTCGTGTGCGAAACCTCGAGGGATATAATGCAAAGGTCTTGCCAAAGGATAAATTGCCGCACATTGTCATTGTTGTTGACGAATTTGCAGACCTCATGATGACAGCAGCAAAGGAAGTGGAAGACTATGTTTGTCGCTTGGCGCAGATGGCACGAGCCACGGGCATTCACCTCATCTTGGCGACACAGAGGCCGTCTGTCAATGTCATCACGGGGCTCATCAAGTCAAACATTCCTTCTCGCGTTGCCTTCACCTTGCCGAGCGTGGCAGACAGCAGAACGATTCTTGACTCCGCGGGGGCGGAGAAGCTCCTTGGCAAGGGAGATATGCTCTGTTCTTCCACGAAATTCCGCAAGGCTGTCAGGATACAGGCACCCTGGGTTGATGAGAAAATCCTTCTCACTTGGCTTGATTACATAAAGGATTGCTTCGGCGAGCCACAATTCATTGACATTGATTTGCAGGGAGAAGAAGGCAAGGGCGAAAGCGAAGGCACATATGACGATGATTTCCTCCCAAAAGCGCTGAAAATTGTCATGACAACCGGTGTGGCTTCCGCTAGCGGATTGCAAAGGCGACTTCGTGTGGGATTTAGCCGTGCATCTCGCCTCATTGATATGCTGGCTCAAATCGGCATAATCGGCGAAGCGGACGGCTCTCGCCCAAGAGAAATCCTTGTGGACGAAGAGACTGCACTTGATATGCTCGACAGGGCTATGAAATAAAAAAACTGCAAGTTTAACCTTAAAAATTTCTTTGGCAGATTGCAACTTGAAGTTACAATCTACAAAATTAAACTTCACAAAATCTCCACAAAAATTTCAACATCATGACATATTTTCTTGCTAAAATAACGCCACATTGACGGAGCGGTTTGCTCCAAATAAAAAAGGAGGGTTCGTTATGAACAAGAAAATGAAGATTGGTTTAGGAGTTTTAATTTTAGTCGTCACCTTTGGCACAGGCTTTTTTGTCGGTAGGGTGACCCGTTGTGGGGGAAGACCTTGCCCAGAGTTTGGCATGCCACCATGCCACAGGCGCCACCACAAGGGACATCCGAGACCTTGCCCACCAAGAGAGCTCGGATTTGATAGCGAAGACGAAGCTGACAGGCCACCAATGAGACACAAGGGTGGCGAAATGCACATCAGGTCTCACGAAATGCACCGAGCACCAAGACGTTAATCATTACAAAAGCAACAAAACAAAGAGAGCAAGACAGATTTTTCTGCCTTGCTCTTTTTTTATTTCGGATTAATCGTCTCTTTTGCTCCAAATGCAACCACAATAATTTTGACGATAGAGCCCAAGCTCCTTGCTCCGCTTTATCGAAGCGAGAAAACCATTATTTTTCCGCCACACGAAGTCAAGCCACTTGACGCCGTGGAAATTTGCCACTGCCTGCCCGATTTCGTTTATCAGTTTCACATTTTTGTGTGGGCTTATGGTCAAGGTTGTCGTGATAAACTCAAAATTATTTTCTCTTGCATATTTTGCCGTTGCTTCAAATTGCTCACGGAAACAAACAGCACAGCGAGCTCCGCCTTCTGGTTCGCTTTTCAATTCGTCTGCCTTTGCATGCCACGCCTCTGGTTCATATGGTGGGAAGAATACTTCGCCAGAAAGAGATTTTCGCAAAATTTCCACCGAATCGGCACGCTTGGCGTATTCCTCAATTGGGTGAATGTTTGAGCCATAGAAAAAGCCTGTAACATCGTAACTCTCCAAGAGTTTTGGCCAAGGGATTGTGGCATCCGGGGCACAGCAAATGTGAAGCAAGAGGCGTTGTTTTTGAGGAGTGCTATTCATCTTCTGCTTTGGCCAGTGGTGGATTTGTCTTTGCACCAAAGATGAGGTAGCCAGTGTGACCGATCATGACATCCTGCGGGCGAATGCGGTATGGATCAGTCTTCAAGTAGCGAAGCATAAGCTCCACTGCCATGACATCAACGAAATTAAATTTTTCCATTGCAAGGAGCGTTTGAGAAATTTGGTTTGTCGTTGGAACAAGAATTCCAAGGCGAGCTCCGGGAGCCAATGCCTCATACGCCTGAGCGATATAGTCATATGGATTTGGCACATCAAGAAACACTGCGTCTGCGTCACGCTCGAGGAAGCCATCTGCAAGGTCCCTCACATGGAAGGTGATGCGGTCTGCAACTCCCCATTTGGCTGCGTTTTTCTCTGCGATTTTGGAAAATTCTTCACGCCTGTCGTATGTGTAAATTTGCCCAGTGTCGCCCACGAAGTGTGCAAAGGTCGTGAGGAGCGAGCCACTGCCACTGCCACACTCAATCACGCGTGCCCCGGGGAAGAAATTCAAGTGCTGAATGATGAAGCCTGCTTCCTTTGGAAAAATTATTTGCGTTTGTCTCTTTATCCTTCTCGTGAAGTCAGCGAGGGTGGGTTTCAAGATGTAATAGATGTCGCCCTTTGGGGTCGGCACGCCGTCTCCCCAGTCGTGTGACATTATTTCATCGTGAAAAATTTGCCCAAAGTGCGTGCCAACAGAAGTCCCCTGTTTCATAACGAGGAGTGCTGTGTCGCCCTTCTTCGGGTTCCAAATTAAAACATTATCGCCTTCGTTTATCATTTTCTTGCCTCACAAAAAACGGATAACGGACATTATGTCCATTATCCGTTTGAATTGAAAAAATTATTTGCCGAGCAGTTCCTTGACTCCTGCCAAGATTCCTGCCTTGTCAAGTCCCATGGCTGCCACTGCATCCTTTGCGGAGCCGGAGTCGCCATAGCGTGTGACACCGAGGCACTTTAACTTGACGGACTTGCCTGCCAAGGCAAAGAGCCTTGCTGCGATTGCACCAATGCCTGTTGCGACATGGTGGTCTTCCACTGTGAGGAGTGGCTTGTTGCCGAGGAGTGCTGCCAAGTCTTCTGCCTTCATTGCGAGTGGAGTTGCACAATGGAGCACCTGGACAGACACGCCCTGTGATTTCAATTCGTCTGCCACTGCCACTGCTCCTGACAAGACATGACCCATTGCGAGGATTGCGACATCAGTGCCCTTGCGGACTTCGTCAATTTTGCCATTTTCAAATTTGTAATCTCCGCCGAAGAATGGTGTGCCGTCCTCTGCCAAGATTGGGAGCATAACGGAACGCCCCATTGCAACACAGACATTTTCGCTGTCTGCGAGCATTGAGCGGATTGCTCTGTCTGTCTGGTTTGGATCTGCTGGAACATAAACCTTCCAGCCGAACATATTGTTGAAGAGGCCGACATAGTCAATGCACTGGTGGGTCATGCCGTCTTCACCGACATCAAGCCCAACGTGGGTCAAGACTGTCTTTGTTGTTGCACGGTTGATGTCGTTCAAACGCTGCTGGTTGAAGACTTCGTCCGCACCAAAGCAGCCAAATTCTGCCCAAACTGCCACGACTCCTGCTGTTGAAGCCACGCCGGCGAGGGTTGCTGTGTTGTGCTCTTGAATGCCAACTTCAACGAAATTCTCTGGGCAAGCCTTCTTGAAATCGCTCGTCTTGACAGCACCTGCGAGGTCGCAGTCAAAGACCAAGATTGGGGACTTGCCTGGCTTTTTGCAATTCAAGAGACCAACCTCTGCCAATGCCTTGCCAAAAGCACCTCTGTTGTCCTTCTTGTCCTCTGGACCATAGGTGATAGGAGTGCCTGTGTCAATGTTTGGCACAAAACGCTTCACTTCTCTGCCCTTTGGTGCTGGCTTTGTGGCACGGAGTTCCTTTGCAGCCGCGAAGATTGATGGGTCAAGACCGAGTTCCTTCAAGGCTGCTTCTGTCTTGTCTCCTGCTGGCTTGCCGTGGTAATCGGGGATATTTTCCATGAAGGAGACACCCTTGCCCATGATTGTGTGAGCAATGATCACTGTGGGCTTGTCGGCGAACCTTGCCTGTCTCATGGCCTGTAGAGTTCCTTGAAGTTGTGGCCGTCGCAATGGAGAACCTGCCAACCGTCAGCTGCCCAAAGTCCTTCAATGTTCACTGGCATGACATCGCTCAGGTGACCAGAAATCTGAATGTCGTTATTGTCTATAATTGCAGAAATGTGCAAATTTTCCTTCACTGCAACGCGACGAGCCTCTGCAAGTTGTCCCTTGACCTGCTCGCCGTCTCCCAAGACAACCCAAGTGTGGAATGGTGCATTCTTTGCCTTGGCAGCGAGAGCGAAGCCAACGCCAGAGGAAAGCCCCTGACCGAGGTTGCCTGTTCCCCAGTCGCAACCTGGGACATCACGCTCGACATGCCCCTGGAATGCACTGCCGACACGACGGAAGTTTGCTCCCATCGTGAGTGGGTCGATAAATCCATTTGGTGCGAGGGCTGCATAGAAGCCTGCACTCGTGTGACCGTGGCTAACCACGATTCTGTCCTGCTCATCTGTCCCCTGATTTTCAGGAGTTGTGTTGGCACAGGCAAGGAGAAGTGTGTAGATGTCCTCGCTTGAAAGTGCTCCTGCTGGGTGGCCACTGTTGGCAACTGATGTTGCAACGACAGCCCAACCACGGGCGATGGCAGCTTCTTTTTTCAAAACTGCTTCTGTTGCGTCAGAAAGTGTTTCTGCTTTGAAATTGAAAATTTCTTGTGCATTCTGTAACATTTGGAATCCTCCGTTATGATTTTATAGTTAAGGTGGTTACACCTATTTTGCGTTTTTGTTTTCTGCTTCGAGTTCCCGTGTGTAATCTTGCCAAAACTTTATTGCAAGGGTGGAGCAGACAATCCCAAGGAAAAGCCAGAGGAAAACTCGCCCCCACTGAGGTGAACGAAGAACAGTTACACCAAGGGCTCCGAGCGAATATCCGAAGCAAATTATTGTTGCTATTGAAAGTATCAAAACTAGTATGCGTTTCATGACCTGTTATTTTACGCATAAGATTGAAATTTTGCAAGGATTTTTTCAAATTTTCGGGTATTTTTTATAAAATTTGTGATATTATACCCTAAATTATTGTAGGTTGATTAGTGATACAAAATGGTTAATATTGAAAAAATTTGCGAAAATTATTTGGGCAGAAATTTCGTCGTGGCATCAAGTGCCTCACTCTTTGAAACAGTGAAGGGATTTTACAAGATTACCGATGACGCAATACTCTTTTGCGACAATTTTTCCGCTCACTCTTTGCCCCAGTGCGACAAAGACATAAAAGCAATTTGCTACAAGCCAAAATTTGGCTTTCTTGGCAAAATTGAAAGTGCAAAAAAAAATTCTGAGAGCAACGGTTTAATTTTCATTGAGGATTTCACAGAGAGTTTCTCGGCAAACTTGCAAATTGGCGAAAAATACCACTATGCAGGCACCTTTGGTAATGTTTCAGTTTGCTCCTTTGATGATTTTTATCTTTACGCAACGGATGACGAGAAATTAGCGGGCAAATTGCGTGAGGTGGCTGTGCCACTTGACGAAGAACAAAAGCAAAGGCTACACGATTTCGTCTTTGAAGCAGAGGTAAAAAAGCACGAGCGTCGTGTTGCTTCGGCAAACTATGCTGCACTCTTTGCCTACCTTGGGCTCTTGAATTTTGTGTCTCCACTTGCCGAAAATGAAGGCGAGGTGGCGAGCTTTCCATTTTTCCCTATAAAAGCAAAGGAGGTAAGCGCACTTTTGCAACACCTATGCCAGGCAGGCGTTCCTGCCACGCAAGGTGGCGACTTCTTACTCTTGCCGACGGACACAACGATAGACGAACAAAAAAACATAGCGAATTTAATATTGAAATTTTACAAGGAGTGATAGAAATGTTTTTCCCATATTTTTTTGACCCAACTTTTATAATCCTTTTGCCAGGAATTTTGCTTTCCCTTTGGGCTGAGTGGAAGGTTCATTCCGCCTTCAATCAATACAGCCGCATCTCAGCCAGAAACGGGGCTAGTGCCACGCAGATTTGCAGAATGTTGCTAGACAGGGCTGGGCTTTCCAATGTGCCAATAGAGCACATAGCGGGAGAATTGACAGACCATTATGACCCAAGGGCAAAGGTGCTTCGCCTTTCTTCAAGCGTGAACTCCTACCCAAGCATTGCAGCCATCGGCGTTGCTGCCCACGAGACGGGACATGCAATTCAGGACAAGGAAGGCTACTCATTACTTCGCCTTCGCAATGCGATTGCCCCAACTGTGCAGATTTGTTCCGTCGCTTCCATGCCACTGCTCTTGATTGGCATTTTGTTCGGTGCAATGGGCTTGGCGAAGCTTGGCGTGCTCCTCTTTTGTGGCGTGCTTGTTTTTCAACTCATCACACTGCCGGTTGAGTTTGATGCCAGTGCAAGAGCTTTGAGGATGCTGGAGGAGACGAACACCCTTTCAAGCGGAGAACTCGTTGGGGCAAAAAAGGTGCTTGACGCTGCTGCCCTGACATATGTTGCAGCAACACTTATGTCTGCACTCCAAGTTTTGAGGCTGATTGCCATTGTTTCCATGTCATCGAGAAGAAGATAATTTAGAGGTGTGCAATGCGAGGTTTAGAAGCAACATTAAAATTATATAATGAAGTCAAGGACGAAGATCAAAGCGTTTTTGCTTCGGAGGCCTTGAGGCGTGTCTATGATGACATCAGCCCGAACGACCGCTCATTGACCGCAACACTGCTCTACTCTGTCCTGCGGCGTGAGACACTTTGGAAAAGTGTGCTGAAAAAATATTGCAAGAGAAACCTCACTACCACGAACGCAACGACACGGAGTGCCCTTATGATAGGCGTTGCAGGCATTTTTGAATTGAAGCACTTTGCCTTGCCAGTCCTTGTCAATGGGCTTGTCGGTGCTGTCAAGAGTGCAGGGCTGGAAGAGGATGTGCCACTTGTCAACGCCGTGCTACACACGGTGGCAGATGATGGGCATAAACTTTTGCGTTATTTGGAAAAGAGCTCCGAATTGAGTGACTTGGCACTATATCACGGTGTCCCGGGGTGGGCAGCTGCCATATGGGGCAGGGAATTGTCTCTCCCCGTGGCAAAGAAACTTGTGAAAAACCTTGGAATGAAGAAATATCTTTCACTCCGCTTGAGCCCAAATGTTGATAGAGACGAATATTTGAAGAAGTTTAACGAGAAGGGAAATTTGCCTGCTTGGGAGTCGCCGGATGTCGCCTGCTCCGTCAGGACCGCCTGCAATATGTTTCCACCGAGCCTCTTGGGCTTTGACAAGGGAGAAGTTATGCCACAGTCTGAGTCCTCTATGCTTGTGCCAATTGCCTTGGCAGAAAAATTGAAAAATTTGCCGGATCTTACAGTTCTAGATATGTGCTGTGGCAGAGGCGTTAAGACAGCACAACTTGCAATGCTCCTGCCAAGTGCAAAGGTTTTCGCTTGGGACATTAGCGAAGGAAAAATTCATTCGGCAGAAAGAGAGTTGAAACGGCTTCATGTCGGGGATCGTGTTACGCTTCAATGTGGGAATAGTCTCCTCTTGAAAATGACGGACAGACCTGACGCAATAATGCTTGATGCCCCTTGCAGCGGCAGTGGCACCTGGGCAAGGCATCCAGACTCCAAATGGAGACTCGAACCAAGGGACATCGCGGAAAACGCAATTTTGCAAAAGAAACTTTTGACCCGAGCGTTTAGCCTCGTGAAGCCTGGTGGCTTTGTGCTATACTCAACATGTAGCCTCTTCCGAACAGAAAACGAAGAGGTCGTGGCTGATTGCATTGGCAAGACGACAGAAATTGTGGAGCTTCCTCTTCGCTTAAAGCAAAAATTCACGGCTCCTGCCAAACCATATGGCACGGCTATTTACCCCGACTTGCCGTGGGTTGATGGTTTTTATATGGCTTTGTTTTACAAGAAAAAATAAATTTTGAGAAGGTAAAAACATGGATAAATTCAAAGGATTTATTTCTGTATTTAGTGTAATAATAATACTGGTTGCAGGGGTTCTTATGCTCAAATCAATATTTTATTCCGATGCAGACACTGTTGTGCCAGATTTTGTCGGGATGAAATCACAAGAAGCTGTTACTGCCATGAAAGATGCTGGCTTCCTGCCCTTCATTGACAGGGTTGTGGCGTCTGATGCTCCTGACACAGTTGTGTCTCAGAGCTTCGAAGCAGGACAGAAACAAGCAAAGGGGACAACTATTTATTTGCGTGTGAGCAAGGGCGACTCCGCCATACAAATGCCCGATGTGACTGGCATGCCCCTGACAGAAGCAACTAAAAAGTTGGAAGAGTTGGGGCTCACGGTTGAAAGAGTGAAGAAGGCACCAAACAAAGAATATGCTTCCGGGACAGTCTTTGCGCAAAATCCTTCCTCGCCACAAACTGTTGACACTAACACGAAGATTACTCTCTTGGTCTCTTCCAATGGAGACGAAGCTAACCTTGTCACTGTGCCAAATGTTGTCGGCAAACCCCAAGAGGAAGCAACTAGTTTGATTGAAGCTGCAGGGCTGAAGCTCGGCGAGATAAAATTAAAAAACAGCACAGAAGTTGCAGAAGGTTGTGTAGTCAGCCAAACGCCGAACTCTGACCTCAGTGTTTCCTCTGGCACTGCTGTGAGCATTACAGTGTCAAGCTCTGAGGCTCTTGACGACCTCTCAATTGAAACGGAAGAACCCAAAAAGACAGCCCCAATCAAGCGAGTTGTGGTCGAGAACAAAGAAGAGCTAGAAAGAGAAGCAGCGAACGAAAATGTGGCAAAGGCAAAAAAGGCAGAGCAAAAAAAACAAAACACGCAAAAAGCCCAAAAAGAAGCTCGTGAAGACCAAAAACAGGTTGCAAAGAAGCAACCAGAAAAAAAACAGGATGCTGTGAAGGCACAAGAGGTCAAAAAGACGCCTGCCCAAGTGGCACAAAAGCCAAAACAAGCAGAGCAGACAGCAACTGAACCACAGGTCAAACAAACACCGAAAAAAACCAAAACCGATGAGCAAACTAATGCGGCGAATAATCATAATCAATACACGGGCAAAATTGCCAAAATTCGTTATCAAACTCCGCCATTAACAGCAAATAATATGACCTTGAAAATTGTTATGCAGGACGACGAGGGGACAAAAGTTTTGCGTGACGGAGCAGTCAGAAGTATGGAATATATTTCGCTCAATGCCAGATACAAAGGAACGGCAAAAATCACAATATACTTAGGAGGAGAAGAGGTATGGCGCGACAAATACAATTAATAGACCAAAACAAAGGCACAGGGCTCATCGTAGCACCTTCACTGCTCTCTGCTGATGTGCTGGACATTGGTCGTCACACAGACAAAATTATTGACAGTGCAGACTGGCTACACATTGACATCATGGACGGGCATTATGTGCCAAATTTGTCCTATGGACCTTCACTCGTCAAGGCGTTGCGAAAAAGATATCCAAATGCTTTGCTTGACACTCACATTATGGTGGAGCATGCAGAAGATTTCATCAATTTGTTCACAGAAACAGGCACAGGTGTCCTAACCGTTCACTACGAGGCAGCTCGCCACATCCACCGTGCAGTCCAGATGATAAAAAATGCTGGGCTTTACGCAGGTGTTGCAATAAACCCAGGAACCCGTGCCGAGCTCTTGACGCAGGTCTTGAATGACCTTGACCTTGTGCTTGTCATGAGTGTCAATCCTGGCTTCGGCGGTCAGAGCTTCATAAAAGAATCACTGGACAATGTTCGCTTCTTGAAGAAATTTCGCCAGGAACACAACTTGAATTTTGTTATTGAGATTGACGGTGGCGTTGGTGTCGGTAATGTTGCAGAAATTGTCGGAGCAGGAGTGGATGCCGTTGTCGCTGGCAGTGCTGTCTATGGTGCACTTGACCCAAAGGAAGCCATAGCCTCGTTAAAAGAAAAGGCGAATTATCGTGTTTAATCGGCGTGAGGCAACACTAAACGAAGAATTGCCAAAGGAGCAAATGGACGCTTCCGCTTCGCAGCCTTCTGATGCAACAGTTGCCGAGGACGATAATCACGATACAAAAAGTGAT
>R07__coassemble_720_pt1 | contig 10476 bp, 7 predicted proteins | sample R07__metabat2_high_PE_033 | metagenome-assembled genome bin R07 | reverse complement strand
TCAAAAATTCCTGCCATACAACAGAAGAATTATCCATTAATTTCACTCCAAATAATAAATTGCCAAAAAGTTTCTGTATTTTAACATATAAAAGACAAAAAAGAGCAAAAATTCGCAATTTTTCCACCAAAAAAAACAAGGTTATCCACATATTGTGGAAAACCTTGTGGAAAATAAGAAGACAAAGGATATTACAAGAGAAAAGGCACTTCGTGCAAAAATTTTGAAAAGAGAAAATTGCAAAAAAGCAGGTAAAGAACACTATCCAAACAATTCACACACCATGTGGAAAAGTGGAAAAGTCTGTGGAAAACCGCCAATTTTCTATTTTTTGCTCAGTGATTTTTCTTTTTGCAAAGCATCTTGCATGACGAGGTCATACACAATGCAAGCTAATTCCTCGCGGGTCAAATCACGCTCCTCATTGTCCAAAGGTGCAAAAAGGGCAAGAATCTTGCACACATCTTTATGCTTTGCGATGAAGCGATTAACCTCGCCTCTTTTTATTGGTTCCTTCTTGTCAAGGGATTTGTCAGAGAAGGGGCTTTGAAATTTCCTGCCAGTGAGGGATTCCATTGTTAAAAGAAAGGAACTCCACATTACTTCTCTGTCACAATAAAAAGAGTTTTCTGAATGGTTGTGCATATATCCATAAAGCAAAGCGATGTTTATTTCCTTCCAGTGACGAGAGACAGGAAAAATGTCCTTGAAGGCGTGCAGGGAAATAGAGCAACCGTTTTCAAGGAGTGAGGCTTGGACAAAAAGAGCATTCACATTGCGAGGTTCTTTTCCCTGGCGGACTGAAATGGCAGCCAAGGTTCCTGCTGCTTGCCCTGTGTGAAAGGTGGCAGGGTGGAGCCTCACAGCACCGTTCACGAGGCGAGATGCCGAAATATTCTTCTCTGCTACCAAGAGCCCATCAATTTTTTCTGGCACGAGAGCCATCATTGGAATTTGAAAGAGTTTTCCCTCCCACGAGGAGACGCCACCAAAGTCTTCTTTTTTGTCCAGGAGGTCTTCTTCGAGTTTTGTCGCATCCCAATTGCCGTGGAGGTCAGCTGGATATTCGCCAATTGCAACAGCACCCTTGTTATAAAAAAGCACACGCTTGAACTGAGGGTCACGGCGAACGGACCTTGAAGACATCGTTTCTGTTCCAACAATGCGTTTTGACTCACGCACATAGGGCTTTGGTGGAAAGAGCTTCAAGGTTGGCATGAACTCTCTTGGCATACCGCTCCAATCGTCCAGGTCGCAGGAAACATTTCTGCCGAAATTTTGCGAGTTGTCAACTCCCCAGTTTGAAAGCCCTAGCTCATGTTGCATGTAGTAGATGAAGCAAAGGGTCTTTATCATGGCAAGGCGGTTTGACTCTCGGCGAAATGCAGGGTCTGTGAGGTATTTGGCGGAGAGCCCAGGGGCGAAGGTGGAATTGTTTTCTGCCGAGGTTGCCTTGCCCGGCCAGTCATTTGCCATGTTTATGCCCGTTCTTGTGATGTATTGCCAAGTTGCCTTGGCACCACCCTTTATTTTGCCTCTGTCCTCCGAAAATTCATCTGGCAGGGCACGGTATGCAGCGTGGGTATAGACATCAAAGGGAAGTTGTCCAGAGGCACCACTACCCTCTTTTGTAACCTTTGCCCTGAACTCCTCCACAAATTCGTCGTAGTGAGGAGGCTTGTTTGCAAGGAAAAGTTCACTTGGCAAGCCTTCCTTGTATTCCTTCACAACGGCAACATAGGTGATGTCCTGGATGATTGCGTCACGCGACACCTTGGGGAAAACTCCGTTCCCTACACGATATGCTGCACCTGTCAAGGAGAGGAAGTCCCCTGTCTCTGTCGCGTCGATATAGACTCTTGCCTTGACAAGTTTGTGGTGCCCGTCCTTTGATATGACAATGGAAACAAGTTTATTATTTTTGACATCTGCACGAAGGACAGAAGTGCCACAAAGAAGGGTAATTTTTCCCGTTTCTGCCATCATGTCTCGCAAAGTTTTGTCTATCACGCGAGGCTCAAAGGCAAAGGTGTCCCCTCCCCAAAGGCAGATGCCAACAGGGGTGTTTGTCGCCTTGTAATAATCGCTTGCTCGGTTCAAAAATTCCTTGTAAATTCCAAAGCGAGTCTTTGTCATGTCGTCCATTGTGGAGACAGCGGAAGCGACAGCCTGACCGCCAACGACATCGGAATCTTCAATAACCAAGACAGAAGCACCGAGCCGAGCAGCGGAAATCGCGGCACTCACTCCGGAGAGCCCTGCCCCCACCACCACGACATCATAATTTTCTGTGGCAGAAATGTTTTCAGCCTTTTTCTTCTTTGCTAGGGCTGCGCCTGTGAGGGGCGGACAAAGCAAGAAAACAAGAAGGAAGAGGCAAACAAGTGTGCGAAATTTGAGGTGCATTGACATCAACTCCAAATTATTTTTTTGGATAGGTGAGACCAGAATCTATTTCCGCTTGTTTGAGCAATATTTGATAGACAAGGCGAGCGAGGTCTGACCTCCGCACAGGTTTGTCTAAATTTTTTTCAGGTAGTGCAATTTGTTTCAATATTGGAACATTTTCAGATTGTTCCGCAAGGAGCTTGTTTGCATCTTGTCCCGTAATAACGATTTGTTTTTGTTCGCGTGTAAGACAAACATGAATTGGTGCAAGAGTGTAAATTGTTTGGCAGAATTCCTGCCACTTTACGGGCTGTGTGGGGCAGAAAGAATTTTCCGTTGTTGGTGTCATAACATTATAGACAAGGGCAAGGGTGATTTCCTTGTAATGTGGCAAGGTTGGAGCGACATCTTTGAGGCGCCAGATAGAGAGGTTTGACCACTGCTCCAAGAGTTTTGACTGCACAAAGATTGTTGGGACATCCCTTGCACTCACTCCGAGTTTCACCGCCAGTGAAGCGAGAACTCCTGTTGCCTGCCCAGTGTGGAAAACAATTGGGTGCAGGCGAATTGCTCCGTTCACGAGGCGAGAAACGGAAATGTTCTTCTCTGCAGCGAGGAGCCCGTCAATTTTTTCTGGAATGAGAACACCAATGGGAACTTGAAAAAGGCGAGCTTCCCATGTCTTTGGTTTCACAAAGTCCGCACCGTCGTCTATCATGTCAGTTTCGTGGTTGTCTATGTTCCACTCTCCGTGAATGTCCGCTGGGTATTCACCAAGGGCAATTGCATCAGGGTTGGAAAAGAGGGTTCGCTTGACCTTTGCATCGCGGCGGACATCCTTTGAAGTCATGGTGTATAGCCCAACAATGCGGTTTGATTCACGCACATATGGCTTTGGCGGAAAGCACTTGACAGAGGGCAGAAATTCTCTTGGCAGGTCATGCCAATTCCTCAGGTCGCAGGAGACAACATTGCCAAAGTCCTGAGTGTTGTCCACTCCCCAGTTTTCAAGCCCCAGTTCATGTTGCATGTAGTAGATGAAGCAGAGGGTCTTGACGAGGGCGGCGCGTGTTTGCAGTAAGCGATATTGCTCGTTTGTTAGGAATTTTGTGGAAAGGGATGGACTGTCCTTTGTCACCTTTACGCCAATTTTGTTACCGGGCCAGTCATTTGGCCAGTTTATGCCAGTGCGAGAGATATATTTCCAAGAGGCAGAGTTTGTTGCGTCAACACGAGCCCTGTTTGGGTCTTCTTCATTTGGCATGGCACGGTATGCTGCGTTTGTTTCTGCATTGAAGGGGAATGTCCCCGGGAAGAAATTGCCGTCCTTCGTTACCATACGGCGAAATTCTTCAACATATTCGTCATAATGAGGAGGCTTGTTTTCAAGGAAAAGTTCCCTTGGCAAGGTGTCGTATTTCTTCACAACGGCACTATATGTGATGTCCTGGATGATTGACTCTGGCACATCAGGCGAATATAAATTTTTTCCCACACGGAAATTCGCCCCTGTGAGGGGGATAAAGTCGCCACACTCAGTTGCGTCTATGAAAATTTTTGCTGTTACCTTTTCACGCACTCTGTTTTTTTCAATTTCAATTGCTGTCACACGGTTGCCATCGACAGTTGCGGAAACGACCTTTGTGCCAAGGGCAAGGGTTATTTTTTTTGTGTCCTTCATGAGCCCCTGCAAGGTGTTATTGATGTATTTTGGCTCAAAGGCAAAGGTGTCCCCTCCCCAGAGACAAATGTTTGTCGGGGTGTTGGAGTTCTTGTAGTGGGTCATTGCCATATTTATGAACTCAATATAATTTCCGTGACGCGTCTCCTTCAAGTCATCCATTGTGGAAACGGCTGAGGCGACAGCCTGACCGCCAACGACATCGGAATCTTCCACGACGAGGACGCGAGAGCCAAACCGAGCAGCGGAAATCGCGGCACTCACGCCGGAGAGCCCTGCCCCAATTATTACAATGTCATAGTTGTTTTCTTCCATTTTCACCTTGGCTGAAGAAGGGGTGCAAAGGAAAAAAATAGCAAAGAGTAACAGAAAAGAACAAATTTTGCGAAACATAACAATTCCTCCAAAAAAAACTTGCGTAATTATACACAAAAAACCATAGTTTGCAAAAAGTAAAACCAGCTGATAGCTGAACAAAACCAGCTGATAGCTGTTAGCTGTTAGAATTGAGGAGAGCCTGTCGCCTCTTGAAAAAAAGGTGAAGTGTGATAAAATTCAAATGTTGTGGCGACACAACAAATTCAAACAGGAGGATTTTATAATGAAATATGTATGCCCAGTATGCGGATATGTTTATGAAGGCGACTCAATGCCAGCAGACTTTGTTTGCCCACAGTGCAAGGTGCCAGGCTCAAAGTTCAAGGTGATGGACTCTGCTGCCCCCTTGGCAGCAGAGCATGTCTTTGGCGTTGGCATGAACCTTGACTCTGTCCCAACAGAGGAAGAAAAAAAGTGGATTGTTGACCAGCTCAAGGCAAACTTTTATGGCGAGTGCAGCGAGGTTGGCATGTATCTTTGCATGGCACGCGTTGCCCACAGAGCAGGCTTGCCAGAGATTGGCCTCTATTGGGAAAAGGCAGCCCACGAGGAAGCAGAGCACGCTGCGAAATTCGCAGAGCTCCTCGGCAGTGAGCTTGAGCCAAATATGACAGACGACACAAAGAAGAACCTTGCTTGGAGAGTGAGCTGCGAATATGGAGCAACAGCAGGCAAGTTTGAGCTCGCCAAGGTGGCAAAGAAATATAACCTCGACGCCATCCACGACACAGTGCACGAGATGGCTCGCGACGAAGCACGCCACGGCAGAGCACTTGAAGGCTTGCTCAAAAGATTTTTTTAATGTCGGCTCTTAGCTGATAGAGTAAAAACGAAGACAAATACAAAGCTCGGACAAAAAAATTCGTCCGAGCTTTTGTTTTCTTTCTTATTTTGAGGCTCGAGCCTAGAGTTCCCCATTTGACTAGTAATTTTCACTGTGATAAAATCCACTTTGGCAGAGGCATTCTGCCACAAGTTCAAACACGCGAGGCGAAAATTTGACAAAATTCAAAAAAACGAAAAATTTCTTCAAACAAATTTTTCTCTTTATATTAATTTTTATCCTTTGGCAATTTGTCACAAAAAGGGGGCTTGTGACAAGTTATGTCCTGCCAAGCCCAGCTCAAGTGGCAGAGACATTTTGCGAAATGTTGCAGAGTGGCGAGCTTGCCACAAACATTGCAGTGAGCATTCGGCGGCTCGCAATTGGCTTTGGCATCTCCTGCCTCATCACATTTTGCCTCGTGGCACTCTCCGTCCTCTCGCCACGACTCCGTGAATATTTTCAAGGGCTCCTCACAGTGCTCCGCCACACACCGCCACTCTCACTCATTCCCCTCCTCATCCTCTGGCTTGGCATTGGCGAAGCACCAAAAATCACTGTAATCGTGCTTGCCACACTCTTTCCAATCCTCCTCAACACAGAGCATGGCATTTTCTTTTGCGACAGGAAATTGATTGAGGTGGGGCAAATCCTTGGCTTCACGAAGAGGAAAATTTTCTTTCGCATAATGCTCCCCTCTGCGACTCCCGAAATTCTGCTCGGGCTTTGCCTTGGCATTGGCTACGCATGGCGAGCGATTATCAGTGCGGAGCTCATTGCCGCAACTTCTGGCATTGGATATATGATCCTTGACGCAAGGGCTATGGCACGGACAGACAAGGTGATAGTCGGAGTGCTCGTCATTGCTCTTCTTGGAGTTGCAACAGACCACGCAACGCAAAGGTTCGTGAAGCACCTCACGAGAAACAGGTGAAGCAAATGCCAGAGATAAAGATAGAAAATTTAACAAAAACATTTGCAAGTGGCGGAGAGCAAAGCCGAGTGCTCCGTGGAGTAACGGCAACCTTTGACACGAGCGAGGTAACAGTTATCCTTGGCAGAAGCGGCGGGGGAAAAACCGTGCTCCTTCGCGTGATGTCGGGCCTTCTTGCCCCAACGAGTGGCAGTGTGACTCTCCCCGAAGGCTACAAACCGGGCTTTGTCTTCCAAGAGCCACGCCTCATGCCTTGGCTTGATGTGTGGGACAATGTGAACTTTGGACTTGAAAAGGAGCAAATTGACGAGACGAAAACTCGTTCCGTCTTGGAGCTCGTCGCCCTCACGGGACAGGAACATTCCTATCCTGCGAATTTGTCCGGTGGCATGGCTCACAGGGTGGCACTGGCACGCATGCTCATTTGCAGACCACGCCTCATCTTTATGGACGAGCCATTTTCCGCCCTTGACTACTTCACGAGGGCAATGCTCCAAGGCGAACTCCTCCGCATAAAGGGGGAAACTGGCATGGGGATTGTCTTTGTTACGCACAACCTTGACGAAGCAGTGAGGATTGCGGACAAGATTTTTATCATGAAGGACGGCAGGCTGGACAAGAGTTTTGCCCTCCGCCTCACGCCCAAGGAAAGAGAAGGCGTGAAGGCACTTGAACTTAAAAATGAAATTTTAGCGTGGCTATAATAATTTTGCCACAAAAACGAGGTAAAAAAATGACAAAAAGAGAAATTTTCATTGATTATGCAAAGGCGATTATGATTTTCCTTGTCGTTCCATATCACGCGGGACTGAAGGATATAAACCTCATTTTCCCTATCCCCAACATTCTAGTAACATGTATGTTCTGTTTCTTTTTTATAGCGGGCTACACCTACACTCCTGGTCGTGCTCCACTCGGGACAGGCATCAAGCGACGCTTCCAAGGCATCTATCTTCCCTTTATCAAGATAATAGTGATAACAGCACTTTTGGAATTGATTCGTGGTGCTTACCTTTGTTATGGCAATAGCGAAATTTGGATGCCTTGCCTCTATTACGGCATTTATGGCTCTGGTCTCGTGCCAACACAGTTGCCTTTTCAGTCAAAAATGGTGTCCCTTACTGCCGATTGGAATTGCCTGCATCCATATAACATTACCACGCCTCTCACAGGTCACCTGTGGTTTCTGCCAGCAATGTTTACAGGCTGTGCCCTCTATATCATCTACATGGAAAAAATCAGAAAACGCAGATGGTTTGACCTGCTTGCCATTGCAATTCTGCTCTTTATCGCAGGGCTTGAAGGGCCAAATTTGCCACAGCTTCCCTTTGCCCTCGGGCGAGGGTGCCTAGCCTCAGCTTGCATGATTGTAGCTCGCAACGCAAAGGAATGGGAAATTTTCACAAAACCCTCACGGAAAATGTGGTGGGCTCTCCCTTCGCTCGTGATTTATTGCCTTGCTAATGCAAACATCCCATCATATTCACGGTTTGTGGTGAGCAACTATGCAGGTGGCGTTTTTCTCGCATTCTTGAACGGCATCAGCGGAGCGATTGTGTTCCTTTATCTGTTCCAGTTGGTAGAAAAATTTGTAAAAAGCCCTACTTTGCAATTTGTCGGACAAAGCACCATGACCATTTACCTTTGGCACATTATTTTTAACACGATTTATTCTTTAATTGTGTTAAAGGCAACAGGCAATCCAATTGTGATGGACAGGTATAAGGTGGTGCTACTCGCCCCAGGTTCATATGGCAGTATCATAGTTGTAGCAATCCTCACCCTCATCACCACCATCGCCATGGCAAAATACAAAAGCTCACACGAAGGTTCGCTCCTAGCAAAAATAATTTAGCATAACGACGGTATTTTTGCTTGATAAAACGGCGAAAAACTTTACAGCACAACAATTTTTTGCTATAATTCCCCCATTATTTCCGAATGGGGGATTTTTTTATGGATTGGTTTTGGAATTTTAACTCACAATTGAACAGTTTCGTCTGGGGACCATGGATGCTCACGCTCCTGGTCGGCACAGGCATTTGGCTCACAGTCGTGCTTGGCTTCCCACAGATTCGCTACTTCACCCTTATGTTCAAGGAAGTCTTTGGTAATTTGAGAAAGAAAAATGCACACAGTGGCAATATTTCTTCCTTTGCCGCAATGGCAACGGCACTCGCTGCCACAGTCGGCACAGGCAACATCGCAGGAGTCGCCACTGCACTCCACCTCGGTGGACCTGGTGCACTCGTTTGGATGATCTTCTCCGCTATCTTTGGCATGACAACAAAGTTCGCAGAAATCATCCTCTCCGTCCATTACAGAGAGCTTGACCAAAACGGTTACTACCGTGGTGGCACGATGCACATCTTGGAGAAGGCTCTCGGCTGGAAGTGGCTCGCCCTTATCTTTGCCGTCCTCACAATTCTCGCTTCCTTTGGAATCGGCAACATGGTGCAGTCAAACTCCGTGGCAGAGGGGCTCTCAATGGGCTTTGGCATTCCACACGAATATACTGGCGTTGCAATCGCAATCATAGTTGGGCTCGTGGTCTGGGGTGGCATCACAAGCATTTCAAAGGTTACAACATACCTCGTGCCATTTATGGCTATACTTTACATTGCAGGGGCACTCTTCATTGTCTTCACACACCTTGATGTAGTCCCAGTTGCAGTTGGCACTGCCTTGAAGGCAGCAGTCTCTGACCCAATGGCTTTACCAGGAGCAATCGCAGGTTGGGGAGTTAAGGAAGCAGTCAAGCGTGGCATTGCCCGTGGCGTCTTCTCCAACGAAGCAGGGCTTGGCTCTGCCCCAATGGTGCACTGCACAGCAAGGACAAACCACCCTGTCCGCCAAGGTCTCTATGGCCTCTTTGAAGTCTTTGCAGACACAATAATCATCTGCAACCTCTCAGCCCTCGTTGTCCTCGTTACAGGTGTCTTGACAAGTCGCCCAGACCTCACAGGTGCACAGCTCGTGCTTGCCGGCTTTGAGCAGACATTTGGACAGGTTGGTTGCTACATCCTCGCAGTTTCCATTTCACTCTTTGCACTCTCAACAATATTCGGTTGGTATTGGTATGCTGAAACAGCCTTGACATACCTCTTCGGCCACAAAGAGATCGTATTCACACTCTTCAAGGTGCTTTGGAGCGTGCTTATCCTTTGTGGTGCAATCGGCGGAGCGGAGTTGCTCGGCAACTTCTGGGACCTCTCCGACACGCTGAATGGCATGATGGCGATTCCAAACCTCATCTGCCTCCTCGCCCTCACAGCAAAGATTCGTAGCCTCGTGAAAGACTTTGACGCAAAGAGAAAAACTGGCGAATTACTCTAAATTAAAGCAAAACAAAGCAGAGTTAGTCTCAGATTAACTCTGCTTTTTATTTGACAACAAAACACTTGAAAGGATCTGCATTATGAAAACAAATAAAAAAAGAGAAGAGTGGACAAGTCGCTTTGGTTTCCTCATGGCAATGGCAGGCTCGGCAATCGGGCTTGGCAATATTTGGCGTTTTCCCTACATCACGGGAAAATACGGCGGAGCTGCCTTTGTGGCTTTTTATCTGCTCATTGGGCTAACCTTTGGGCTCTCAATTGCAATTGGCGAATGGGCAATTGGCAGAGCAGGCAGGAGCGACTCTGTTGGCTCCTTCAAAAAGCTCGGCGGAGGGCTCTGGTGCATCCCGGGGTGGATTGGCTTTGTCACGGCATTTGTGATCTTGTCCTACTACTCTGTCATCTCTGGCTGGATACTCTACTATGTCAAATATAGCATCTCAGGCTTGTTCGGAGCAACACAACGCACCGACACAAAGGAAGTTTTCACAGCTCTCATCACAAGCCCGAAGCTCTGTGTGGCACTGCATCTCGCCAATATGCTAGCGATTCTCACTGTGACGCTCAAGGGCATTTCGCGTGGGCTTGAAAGGGTCTGCAAGGTTCTCATGCCGACACTTTTTGTTATATTGCTCCTCCTCATCGCGAGGGCTGTCACACTTGACGGAGGGTTCGAAGGCTTGAAATTCTACCTTGTGCCGAACTTTCAGCATTTCACGCTAGACGGAATGCTCGCTGCCACAAGCCAGGCTTTCTTCTCCCTTTCCGTCGCTGTTGGAGTCGGCATCACATATGGCAGTTACCTGAGGAGCGACGAAAAAATCACGCACCTTGCCCCAATGGTCGTCTTGTGCGACACACTCGTGGCGTTCCTCGCAGGGCTTGTCATCTTCCCAGCCTGCATGGCATGTGGCATCACGCCAGACTCGGGTCC
>R07__coassemble_719_pt1 | contig 10478 bp, 8 predicted proteins | sample R07__metabat2_high_PE_033 | metagenome-assembled genome bin R07 | reverse complement strand
ATATGGTGTGGCACTTGCAACGATGCTTGAAGCAATTCGTTCGATGCTTGTTTATTGGGATCAAATTGACGGAAAGAAAAAAAATTGCACAAGAGAAGAACAATACAACCTTTGTTTTGAAGAAAAAAACAGAGGTCGTGCAGAGTCGAAGTTATTGAATAGGCGTAAAAATGAAGATTTTGATGTTACATATAATGTTTATCTTAATGAGCCGTCATTAGAAAATGCTCATAAATTGTTGAAAACATCCGCTAATGTTATTTTCAAAGTAAAAAAAATAAGAAACAAATTTGCTCATAATCTATCAGAACGTTTTCATTTGGTAAAGTCCAATGATGCTACTAGCGAAGACGAAAAATTGATGAAACTGTTTTTTGAAGGAGTAGCATATATATTCAAAAATACACACGAGGCGAATGAAGAAAAGTGGCAATGGATTAAAAAAGCTTATTTGACTAATCCGCCAAGATCTCAAGAGCATATGATTATAAATATATCAGTGGTCAGAGGGGAGCAACCAACTGAAAATAAACAACAAAGACCACAAGTAAAGTTAGAACAATACAAAGGTCAAGATTCCAAAAATGTCGACCTATACTTAATATACCCCAATATTGTTAAATATGATGCAAAAAATATTGCGTATAAGATTGTCGATTGGATTTCTGATAAATACACATCCGAAAATCCACTTACAATAAACTGGATTGTGCGAGATCCGCAATTATGTAGCAAGTCGTCTGCACAAGCTGTTCTTTCATCATATTGTTATGCAATCTCTATGGCAACTTATGTGAACAATTTTTTAATATCTAATGATGATCCAGATTGGCGTGGCAAAATAAACCATTTCTATAGGGCTTCTGCTAAAAGCAAAGATATATTTGAAATGCCATTAATTCCAATAATTGTTGTTGACGCAGAAGATTAACTCCAATTTATAGAGGTAAAAAAAATGTGCATAATCGTTAATTTTTCCAATCACCCTCTTGCTTCTTGGTCGGAGGAGCAAAGGGCGGAGGCGTGTCATTTGGCAGGGACGGACATAATCAAGGACATTGCCTTTCCAATGGTCTCGCCGCAGATGACTAGCGAGGAAATTCGCCAAATGGCAGAGAGTTATGTGGCAGAGGTGCTTTCTCTCTCTCCTGCACTTGTGATGTGCCAGGGGGAGTTCACCCTTTGTTACAATATAGTAAGGCTCCTGAAGGAAGCAGGAGTGAAGGTTGTGGCGGCTTGCAGTAACAGAATGGTTACGGAGACACCAGATGGCAAAAAAATTGTAACATTCAAGTTCGAATGTTTCAGAGAATATTAAAAAAAAGGAGATGTAGCAATGGGTTATGTACTTGCAATGTATGACATTCGAGGCAAACAGGACTTTATCTATCGTCGCACAAAGGTAAAGGAGATTATCGGAGCATCACAAATCATTCGTGACTGCTTCAAGGATTACCTTTACGATGCTGCAGAAAAGGTCTGCAAGGAAAAAGGGGCTTCAACCAAAACAACAGGCATTTGCACCTATAAAATTAAAGAGGTTAAAGAGGACAAATGCATTTACGAAGTTGGAGAAAAATTTTCAAAAGGCGAATTTGAAAAACACCTTGGCGATGGTTACATAGGTGAGGTCGTCTATGACGGTGGCGGAAACTTCTTTGTCCTATTTAAGGATATGGATAGTTACAAGGCAACAAACAAAATTTTTTATAGAAGTTTGTTAAAAGAAATAGGTTCACTCCGTGTCTTGACTTCCTATTTGGAGATTGAAAATTTGGACGATTACAAGAGGGACGAAAAAGAGCTTCGTGAGAGACACAGACAAAATGAACAGCGTGAGTGTGCCATCCACCCTGTCAACACACTTCCCATTGTCCAAACAGACTATATGGACTCAATGCCTTTGGTAAGAAGACATATTGAAAATCTTGCCGACGACAACAAAGTTTCTCTTGAAAGTTTTGCAAAATACGAAAAGTATCATGAATACAGCCAACGCAAAAGCAAAACCAATCCAGATGTGACAGAGTTTGACAAGATGGTGGAAAAAAAGGGCGTGGATTCTCACCTTGCTGTCATCTACATTGACGGCAATAGCATGGGAGCGAAGGTGGAGCAAACCATAAATGGCAAGAAAAGTTACGAGGAGTGCATAAATGCTTTGAGAGACTTCTCTGCCAGCATTCAGGAAAATTATATTGACACGCCAATCAAAGCAATTGACAACTATTTGAGTAGCCAAAAGGTAGATGCAAAGCGTTATGTCGTCTATGCAGGGGACGAAATAACCCTCATCTGCAATGCCAAGCACGCCTTTAACATCGTGAAGGAGTATTTCAAAGCATTGCCAGACGGTGGCAAAGGCAACGCCACATCTTGTGCTGGCGTTGCGATTTTCCACAGCCACGCTCCATATTCGGATGCTTACCGCATTGCAGAAGAGTGTTGTGAAAGTGGCAAGCAGCTCATGAAAAATGAGAAAATTAAAAATGCTTGCTTCATGGATTTCCAATATCTCCAAGGTGCAGTTGGGGTCTCTCTTGACGAAATAAGGGAGAAGGATCATGTTGCTGACCTCTGCAAGCCGTGGGCATATCGTAGCGACAAGAAAGCGGACTTTGAGACATTTGAAGATGTTGAGAAGATGGAGACTATCTTAAAAATCATTGCTCGTGGCAACACAAAAGACCTCTTGCAATATGCAAAATCCAACAAGGAAAGATACGAGTTGGAAATTGAACGCATAATCGCCCACTGCAAAAACGAAGAAGATAAAAAGAAACTGAATGATGATAAGGATTTCTTGAAAGAACACCGTGAACTTTTATACAGAATGATGCTTGTCTTTGACCTATGGTTCAAGGAAGAAAAATCAGATAAGGAGGCACAAGATGATTAGGAAATTTTTGAAAATAACCTTGAAGTCTGCTCTTTGCTCTGGCAGTGGCTATTCCTATGCTGGCGTGATAGACAGCGACACCTGCTATGACGAACTTGGCTTGCCCTACATTCCTGCTCGCCGTTTGAAGGGTTGCCTGCGTGATGTTGCTTTCCTTTTGGAGGAAAAAACAGACTATTTTGGAGAAACTGGGCAAGGCTTTGATACTGTTACTCCAATTTCCATTTTTGATGCAAAGATTGAAAAATATGCGGAGATTGCCCCAGCGTTACGGTCAGAGTTGTCTGCCAGGCACATCACAGTAGAGGATGTTCTTGCTCAATACACAAGGGTTGTGGCACAGACTAGCGTTGATGACAATGGCGTGGCGAATGACAATTCTTTGCGTTTCACAAGGGTTGTGAACAGGTTTGACCCCTTAACAGGGCAGGAACTCATTTTCCTCGCTCCTGTTGAAATTGAGTTTGAGAGTGAAGAAAAAGAAAATGATGTGGCATCTTTCCTTTCAAAAATTGCAAAGGGCTTGAGGCACATGGGGCTGAACAGAAACAGAGGCTTTGGCAATGTCCGCTGTGAATTAGTGGATTGCGATGAGACTCCTGATGTGGAGGTTTGCGAAAAGGAGTTGCAAGAAAACGAAAAGGCGGAACTCCGTTACACAATCGTGTCAGAGTCGCCCTTGATGATCAGCAAAAACAGCAATGCCGAGTCAGAAAGCTACATCAACGGTCAGAGTGTCCTCGGATTTTTCGCCACTCGCTACCTTATGGATAGGCAAGCAGATGAAGAATTTGAACGACTCTTTTTGAAAAACAATATCGTCTTTTCTCCATTGTATCCTTCAAATGAAGATGGCACAAAGATTTTTTACCCTGCTCCACTTTCCGTTTGCAGGTTGAAAAAGACGAAAAAGTTTGTGAACGCTACCCTTGAATGGCCAAAAGCAGATAATACCGATCTTGATCCAAGGAACGGCAATCAGCCGAAGAAATTGAAAGGCAAATTCCTCTCCTTTATTGATGACAAGGTGGAACTCACGGAAGTCTCAAAGGAAATAATTTATCACAACAGGCGACCAAATGAAGAAAATAATGTGGAGCAACAACTCTATTCTGCTGAGGCAATCTCCGCAGGGCAATATTTCTCTGGAACAATTTGTGGTTCTTTGCAAGATGTGAAAATCATGGCGGAGATCTTGAAGGAAGGTCGCATGTCCTTCGGCAAGTCTCGCCACGCACAGTATGGCAGGTGCAGAGTGATTTCTGCTGAAATCGGGAAGCCAGAAGCACATTGCCAGGATTTCGGAGAAGGGGACAGCGTGCTTGTCACATTCTTGTCTGATGCAATCTTCATGGATGACAATGGCTACACTGTTGACACGGACACCGTGAGAGAGAAAGTGAAATTAGCTCTCAATATTGAAAATGCAGAAGATAAATATGCAGAGATTGATGTGAAGGAATTGACTGGCTATTATGGCAAGTGGAACTTGAAACGCCAAGCCATCCCTGCTGTTGCTGCTGGCACAACCTTTGAATTTTGCTTGTCTAATAAACCATTCCTTCCAACTGGTCTCGGTGAAAAGATTGGCGAGGGCTTTGGGATCTTCTCTATCAGGAAAAACACAAAAGATTGGGAAATTAAGGCAAATGAAAATGACGAAACCAACATTTCCACTCAAAAAGTTTCCACGGATGTTATCCGCCCGATATTGAGTGCTATTGAAATTACCGATTTGAAAGCAGAGATCTTGAAATATGTGAACCAAAATGTAACAAAAACAAGGCTGACTGCCTCTGCTGTTGGTCGCTTGACATTAATGTTGGCAGAGAGCAAGTTCGGAACAAATTCAAAAGTAGCCTTGGCAAAATTAGACAAGAAAATTGCAGATTGGAAAGACGAAGACAAACAAAAGGACGCAGAAAAATTCAAGGAAAAATATACACATAGCGATGATATAGAAGAAATCTTGAGTAAATCAAAATATATCGGCAGTGAGGACAAGGACGATTTGCGACTATACTCCTTGGAGCAAGCCTTGGTTCTCTTGAAATACAACAAGAAAAGTGAGGACGAGAACAATGGCTAGGTTAAGCAAGGTATATTACCGTATAGTTTTTGACTTGAAGTCTCCCCTTTCTGTGGGGAGCGGAGCGAACAACGAGACAGACAGCGACATCATATTAAATTCGCTTGGGCAGCCCTATATCCCTGGCACAGCCATTGCAGGTGTTCTGCGTGCCTTGTTGCCAGAGGAAAAAAGAAAAATTACCTTTGGTGATTGCTTGAATGAGCATAGCAAATCATTATCGGAAAGCCCAGTGATCACCTATGATGCAGTTTTGCAAAACCCGAGCAAGGGCTTTATCTTCAAGCGTGATATGGTAGCTCTTGACGATTACAAGGTTGCCAAAGACGGAGCGAAATTTGACTTCCAAATCTTGGAGCCCGGAGTCACCTTTGTAACCTTCATAGAAGTCAATGTTACAAAGAAAAGCAATGTCACGACTGAAATTGAGAGCCTCTTGGCTCTTTGGAATGAGTTCGGCTTGAGTTTCGGTAGCAAGACCATGAGGGGCTATGGCTTGACGAAAGTTAAGGAGATAAAGTGGGCAACCCCAGAGAGTTGGCTTGATTTTGATGTCTATGACAAAAATGACACTCAATGGAAACCCTGGTCCTATGTTGGCACAGTAGCCGAGCAAGATGTTGTAACAATAAAATTAGAATTGGAACAAAAATCTGCTCTCTCTATTCGTGAATACTCCACAGAGCCTGATAAACCTGATTACAGACAAATGAGATTGAAGAGTGGCAAAGAGAGTGCTGCAATTCCAGGCACATCTTGGGCAGGTGCTTTCCGAGCCCAAATGAAGAAACTCGGCATGAGCAAGGAGGAACTTGAAGAGCTTTTCGGCACGGTAAAGGGAAAAGAAAGCAATGATTCCCACCGTTCACGCATATATTTTTCAGAGAGTTATATAGAAGGTGGCGAGAGGAAGGTCATCACAAGGAACGCCATCGATCGCTTCACAGGTGGCACAGTGGACGGAGCGTTATACACGGAAGAAACTCTCTATGGTGGCAAGACGGAACTCACCATAAAGTGCGAAAAGCAGACACTCAGCAAATATCATCAATATTTGGCAGCAGCAATAAAGGATTTGAATGCTGGTTACCTGTCCATTGGTGGCTTGACCTCGGTCGGCAGAGGGTTGTTCAAGGTTTCTAGTGTTACCGTCAGCGACAAAGAATATTCTGACATAACAAATGAGTTAAAGGGGGAATAGCAATGACACGCGAAGAATTTGAAAGCAAATTGCTGCAAGCAAAGTCAGACCTCGGGGCAGATGCCTGCATCCTTGCACAATGCACAGATGAATTGATTATTGAAGAGTTGTCTGAATATGATTTTGACTTTGATGAACTTTTCCGCCATGGCTTCGATATCCGTGTCTTTTCAGAAAAAGGCGAGCTTCACCTCTTCCGTGCTTCGATAAACAAGGATTTCATTGCAAGGTTTGCCCTTGATGATGCGGGCAAAGATTACATAGACCAGTGCCAATTCTTGGACATAGATACAAGTAAATTGCTTCAGGAAAGTGCAGTTGCAACTGGCGGTGGTGAGTATCACCTGCCAATAAGTAATTTTAAGGATGCAAAGATCAAGATTCGCAACCTCGTGAAATATGATGAAGTCGGGCGTGCTTATGTCTCTGATTGGCGTATAGTCAATTTTATTGAAGGGGGAAAATAACAATGGGTGCTAATTACGAGTTGTCAGGCGAAAACTTCATCAATCCATACAATTTTGTTCCAGTGGATAAAGGCAAAGTAAAACGCAAAGACATAAAGGAAAAATACGAAGAAAATAAAGAAGAATTGCTCTATGGCAAGATAGAGTGCCAAATGATTTGCAAGACTCCCCTTGCAATTCCTGACACGGCATTAAAAGAACAGGAAAAGGGTGTGTCAGAGGAACATTACTATTACCCCTTCATGTCTGTTGGGGGTCATTACATTGTCCCCGGCAGCTCCATCCGTGGTGTAGTGAGAAATGTCTATGAGACAATCACAAACTCCTGCTATGCCACAATGAAGAAAGATACAAAAATTTCTATTCGTAGTGCAAATCCTTTTGCAAATGCAGGGCTACTCTTTTGTGAAAATGGTGTTTGGAAATTATATAAGGCTCAAAAACACTTGATTAACCAAGAGGAATTTAGTTTTGAATTGCAAGATTATCGTGACATGGTTGGCAAAGAATTTGAATTTAGGAGAAGGCAGACAAGAAACTCTTCAATTGTTATTTGGTTCAAGCCAAAATCAGGACAAAAAACATCTGTCCTTCGCAATCAGCAAACCATGACAGGCTACCTTGCCATAGGAGAATCCTTTTCCAAAAAGAACCATGATGCTTTGTTCCAAAAAAGCAACCCTCAAAATTATCCAGAACAGACAATAAAGTCAGCATTAAGGGACTTAGAAGAGATCCTAAAAATTTATAGAGATGACAAAATAAACTTGCATTATCCTGACGAGCACGGTGGATATAAATGGTTTGAAGCCGTAAAGAAGGATGCTGAGGCTGGAAATGGAGCAATTCCCATATATTTCCAGGATGTGCAAGGGCGACTCTATGTTTCGCCTGCCCAAATAGGCAGAAAATTCTTTCAGAGGACACTCAACAATATTGTGGGTAATCTTGCTCCTGAAAAGTGCGACAAGAGGAGCAACCTCTGCCCCGCCTGTAGCCTTTTCGGCACGGTAAAGAGCGACAAGGCACTCGGCAGCAGACTTCGCTTCACAGATGCAAACTTGCTTGACGAAGCACCCAAAGCGACAACTGTAGTTTTTGCTGAATTGTCGAGCCCAAAGCCTTCATACCTTCCATTTTACTTAAAAAAGAACAACGGTGTGGACTTGATAGATGGATACGACGGAACTGCTGTCGATATTCGTGGCAGAAAATTCTATTGGCACCACACTCCTGTGCCACAAAATCCAACTAATATGCCAGAGAGAAACAAGAGAAATGCCACGCTAGACACCTTGCCAAGTGGCACAAAGTTTAAGTTTGATGTTTATTTTGACGGTATAACAAAGGAGCAACTCAGCCAACTCTGCACCGCCATCAACCTTAACGAAAACGATGGCGAGACACTTTGCCACAAGATTGGTCACGGCAAGCCCTTGGGCTATGGTAGTGTCAAGATAAAGATTAATGAAATAAAGACGAGAACATTTGACAAAGAACATGGGTGGAAAGAAGCCAAAATTGATGTGCCACAGAATGACAATTTCTTCTGTGGAAATGAAACCCAAAATGCACTCCTGACAATATGCAAGTTTGACACCTGCAAAGACAGAGTTTGTTACCCCTATGTTGAGCCCTTTGGAAACAAAAGCACTAAAAGCAACGAAGATGCTTCGCACCAGTGGTTCAGCACGAATTACAAACTTGGCAACAATTCACCTAAATATTTCTTGCCGAACATAACGGACGATTCCCCAGCACTCCCCTCCGCTGTTAAGCTTGGTGGCAATTCCTCACATGGCAATCATTCTAGCGACAACAACAGAAATAACGGTTACAATAACAGACAATTCAAAGAAAAACCGAGAGTGCAAAACTTTGACAAACAAAAACAACAACAGCCCCAACAAAACAACCCACAACCTGCCAAGCAAACGCCCTCCACAAATCAAAAGCCTGTCAACAATCAAAAACCAAAGCAACAAAACAAAAATTTTGCCCAAATTTCTACTTTTAACAATAATGCAATGATGCAAGCCTTGCATTCAGCACAAGTGAACAAAGACAAAAAGAAACACAAATGAAACTAATCCCAAACCTACACATAATAGCCTATGATATTCCAAACAACAAACGCAGGAACAAGCTCATCAAGTGCCTTACTGCATATGGCACAAGGGTGCAATACAGTGTCTTTGAGGCGACCTTGTCGGACGGCGATGTCAAGAAACTTTGGAAAGAGATACAAAAGGTCATCAAGGAAGAGGACTCTGTTTTCATCTACCCTGTGCCAGTGTCTGTGCAGAAGTGCATCTTGAAGAGCAAGGGAGCAGAATACCACTTGGAAGAATTTTTCATCTCGTAAAGGAGGATATAGCAATGGGACAGACCTTGTTTGTGACGAGGGACAATGGCTACATGGGAGTTACTGGCGAAGCTCTTGTCTGGAAGAAGAGTGCGAACCCGACGGAGAGTCAGGAGCAAAGCACAGCGAAGGGGAAGAAACCACAAAAGCCCACAAGCACCATAAATGCAGAGGAAGAGCAAAAGATTGTCCCCTTCCCTATCCACTCAATCAGCGATGTTGTCATTGTTGGCAAGAGTAGCCTTTCCACCCCTTGCCTTCAACTCCTCTCAAAATACGACATCCCTGTGCATTACACGACGGAAGTTGGACAGTATATCGGCACCTTCACGAGTGGCACCTGCCACCAAAAGAAGCTCCGCCGCCTGCAATACGAATATTCAGAGGACAAGGAATTTTGTGCGGACATCGCACGCCAAGTCATCATAGGAAAGTTGACAAACCAAATGCACACAGTGGCTCGTGCCAGCAACAAGGAAACTGTGGCAAAGAACGAAAAGGCACAAAAGGAAATGAAGCGTGTGGCTCGTGAGATCAAGTCCATAATCGGCGATGTGAAGAAGGAAACAGAGTTAGACAAGCTCCGTGGCTATGAAGGGCTAGCAGCAGCGAAGTATTTCAGCATCTTCACATATTTCCTCACCGGAAACCTTGGCTTTGCCAAGAGGGAGAAACGCCCACCAAAAGACCCTGTTAATGCACTCCTCTCCCTTGGCTACACACTGCTCGCTGGCACTGCCACAACGGCAATCTTGCAAGTGGGGCTAGACCCTTCTGTCGGTTGGCTCCACCCAGAGTTCCGAGACCGCCAATCAGCCTCCCTCGACCTGATGGAAGAGTTCCGCTCCGTCATTGTTGACAGGCTCGTGATCGGAGTCCTCAACCAAGGCATCTTGAACGAAAGTGCATTTGAGAAGCAAGGCTCTGCCCTTCTGCTGAAAAGGGACTCTCTCCGTCGCTTCATAGCGGAATACGCCAAACGGCTAAACACAGTTGCCACAAACGCAAAGACAGAGCAGGAAGCCACATACAGAGAGCACATCTATCTCCAAGCAAAAGCCCTCGCAAAGGCAATCCAAGGGAAGAAAAAATACCATCCATTTTTGCTAAATTAAAGCGAAAAACCCTCATTATCACTTGCAAAAACACAGCAAAACCGTTATAATCACTTTGTCCGCAAAGTCAAAAATTACAAAAACAATTTCCACCCCCTCTTGCCACAAAAATTTAGCAGTGGCAAAACATCAAAAAATCCACTGCCACACCACAATTTTTGGTGCAACAGGGCGATGAGGGGGTTGGAAACTTGGCAACCGCAAGGCTTTTATGCCTTTTTTGCCCAAAAAAAATGCGGAATTTCCGCAAATTTTTCAAATCACAAGGGGGGGGGGTAAAAAAAAAGGTAATAAATTCAAACACCCAAAAAATTAAAAAGGGGAAGGATTAAAAAAAATAAT
>R07__coassemble_718_pt1 | contig 10484 bp, 6 predicted proteins | sample R07__metabat2_high_PE_033 | metagenome-assembled genome bin R07 | reverse complement strand
TGTGTGATCTTCAAATATCTTTCTGTCGCTGCAATGGTGTCTTGGGGATGGGGGGATTGCAGGGGCAGAAAGATTTTTGAAGATCACACAGGACTTGATGAAGGAAGGTTACGCAAAAGCCATGCCAGACTTGGTGAAGGAATAATGGGAAAAATCAGAGAAGAAGATAAAAATATAATCACAAAAAATATGCAAGGGAGAAAATTTGATGTGCAAAATTGCCTCGCTGTTTCTCACCGTTGCAAATGGGGACATCCGCAGGTCGTGCTAGCCAGACCAATCTTTACAAACGGAACTCCTTGCCCTACACTCTTTTGGCTAGTTTGCCCCTATTTGGAAAAGGAATGTGGCAAGCTCGAATCAAACTCTGGTGTGAGTGAAATTGAAAAAATTTTCAAGGCAAGAGAAAAAGAAATTGCTACCCTGCACGAAGAATATAAAAATCTACGCACAAAGGTAGCAAAAGAAAATATTCCAAATTGGGATAATCTTGACGAAAAGTTAAAGGCTAGCAATCGTGGCATTGGTGGCATTAACACAAGGGTTTGCCCCACAGCAGCAAAGTGCCTTCACCTGCAACTTGCCACAATGCTTGGCATGGGGCACCACACGGCAGAGGATTGGTTCCGTGAGAAAATTACAGATTTTTCCTGCCAAGAATGCCGTTGCTCAAAATCAAATGATGATTAAAAAACAGAAAGATATTTATCGCCTCTGTCAGGTTGCACTGTAATAACAACCTTGTCAGCAGGCATTTTTTTTGCAATTTTCAACGCTGCGGCGACATTTGCACCAGTTGAAATTCCGCTGAAAATTCCCTCTTTACGAGACAAAATTTGTGTCATTTCCAGTGCTTCGTCGTTAGTAACTGTAACAAATTCGTCAATTACATTTTTGTCAAGGCACTCAGGGACAAAATTTGCTCCAATTCCTTGAATCTTGTGAGGGGCTGCCTTGCCCTGTGTCACCAAGGGGCTTGAAGCAGGCTCAACTGCAAAAATCCGTGCCACGGGATTTGCCTTTTTAATTGCTCTGCCAATTCCACTCACTGTGCCACCTGTGCCAAAGGAAGCAACAAAGGCAGAAATTCGCTCTGCTTTGCCGATTTGATTTAATATTTCAACTCCTGTGGTTGCTTCGTGAATTTGTGGATTACCAGGGTTTGAAAATTGGTCGAGCATTATAGCATTTGAATTTTTTTGCAAAATTTCCTTTGCGACACGGACAGAGCCAGCCATTCCTTGGTCAGCAGGTGTCAAGATGAGTTCTGCACCAAAGGCACTCAACACCTTTCTTCTTTCCAGTGACATTGACTCTGGCATTGTAAGGATGACCTTGAGCCCCAAGGCACTGCCGAGCAGGGCAAGTCCGATTCCAGTGTTTCCGCTTGTTGGCTCCACAATTACGGTTTCCTCGTTCAGTTGTCCTAACGCTTCTGCTCTCTTTAACATTCCAAGAGCAGCCCTGTCTTTAATTGAGCCACCGGGGTTATTGCCTTCAAGTTTTATGTAAACGGAAGCACCGCCTGTTTCAAAATTTAATTTGTAAAGGGGCGTGTTTCCAATGAGTTTCACGATAGAAAGTTCATCTAGTTTTTTCATAATTTATTCTCCTAAACGAATTTTACACTTTTTGATTTCTTGTAGTTTCTCCAATGTTTCCTAGTATCAAGGTCGGCAAGCATTCCATCGCTCGCTGCCACAATTTCTGTCTCGTTAATTTTGCGAGTTTTCAGCAGATGTTTATATTCATCAAAAAAGAAATGGGCACAGAGGTGTGTCAAGATTGCAAGTTTCGGCTTTGCCACTTCAATAATTTTCAGTGCATCAGGGTAGGAAAGGTGCTCGCTCGTCTTTCCTGTCATGGCAAAGGTGCAGTTTATGGACAAGACATCTAGCCCCTTGTAAAGTTCGCCAAGGTGAGGAAGATATTTTGTATCAGAAATGAAGCCGATTGATGGAGAATTATCGTGCTTGAAGATGTAGCCAAGTGGCTCAACTCCATTGTGAATGTGCTTCACTGGCAGGGCAAAAATGCCGTTTGGAAGCTCGAATGGCTCCATATCGTTTGCCACGATGATTTTTTCAAGGTGGTTTTGTTCGTATTTCAAGACAACCTGGTCATCACCAGAAATGCAATCAATGGGGGAGACGAGAAAGCCACGCTTTTTTCTGCCACCGTGGGTCAGCCCTTCAATCACCACATTAACATCGCCTGTGTGGTCAATGTGCCTGTGGGTCAGGATAATTCCGTCAATATCCTCAACAACTGCATGCTCCTCATTATTGCAGGGCAAAATTGATTGGCACATCTTTACAAGGCTACCGGGACCTGGGTCAATCAGAAGATTAAGCCCACCGTAGCGAAACCAAATTCCCCCAGTGGAGCGGAGTTGCTTTATCATGGAGAAACGCCCACCGGAAGTTCCTAGGTATAGCAAAAAATTTTCTGGCAATTTCACATTACCAAGTGTATTTTTTTTCATTTTGCTTCAACTCCAATTTATATTCATCAACTTTGGGAAGAAATTTCTTAACAAGTTGCCAAAATTTGGTTGAATGATTCATTTCCTCTATGTGGCACAATTCGTGAACGATTATGTAGTCTAGCAAATGTGGCGGAAGCATTGCCAATTTAGCATTAAAGTTCAAATTCCTCTTTGACGAGCAACTTCCCCATTTTGTCTTGACATCCTTTATTGTCACATTATTTGGCGAAAGTTGCGTGACTTGGCTCCAATATTTGAGCCTTGTGCAAAGTAAATTGGACAAGAGGTGGGCGTAAAAATTGTAAAAAAGCACATTTGCCTCTTCTTTGCTCTGTATCCTGGGAGCAATAAGATATTCTCCGCTTCGTGTTATCTCACGGGCTGTGTCATCAATTTTCAACTTTAATTTTTCGCCTTGGCAAAAAAATTCATCACCGTCAGAGTATGAGTGGAAAGCGGAAATTTTTTTAGTCCTCTCTTTTTTTAATGTCTCAACAAGTGGAGGAATGAATCTCTCTGCACAATTTTTGATTTCTTTGTCCGACATAAAACTCGGCACATGAAGGAAAAATTTGCCCTCGTCACCGATAACGACGGCACACCTTTTTCTTCTTGCGACTCTTTTTATATAGAAAATTTCGCTACAAATTTTTATCTCATCAATCATAATGGTATAATATTACCATATTTTGAGGAAAAGAATTACAATTATGCAAAAAGAAAATCAAATTCGGCAAAAATTTTTGCCCACAACAAAAAAAGATTTAGAGCAAAGGGGCATCGCTCAACTTGATGTTCTCATCATAACTGGCGATGCCTATGTTGACCACCCTAGTTTTGGTCACGCAATTATTGCACGCCTTGTGGAGTCCCTTGGCTATACAGTCGGAGTGATTTCGCAGCCCAATTGGCAAGGCAATGAAGATTTCGTCAAGCTCGGTCGCCCAAGGCTTTGTGTTATGGTCTCTGCTGGAAATATGGACAGTATGGTGAACCATTACACTGCAAACAAAAAGAAGCGTAGAGGCGATAACTATACACCGGGAGGCATTGCAGGCAAGAGGCCAGACAGAGCGACAATGGTTTATTGTAACAAGGTGAGGGAAAATTTTGGCGATATTCCCTTGATAATCGGTGGCATAGAAGCGAGCCTCCGTCGCTTGGCACACTATGACTATTGGAGCGACAAGGTGAGGCGGAGCATCTTGGTGGACTCTCGGGCGGATTTGCTCGTTTATGGTATGGGAGAATTGGCGACAAGAGAAATTCTCTCTCGTTTGAACTCTGGCGAAGATGTGAAAAACTTGACAGACATCGAAGGCACCTGCTACAAAACTCACGAGGTGCCAAAGGAAAATTGCATAGTTTTGCCAAGTTACGCGGAAGTGTCAAGTGACAAAAAAAAATATGCAGAAGCCTTCGCCACTGCATACAGAGAAAATGACCCCTTCAACGGAAAAAAATTAGCACAGGATCAAGGTGCTTGGCTCGTGGTGCAGAACCGCCCTGCGAGACCCTTAACACAAAATGAAATGGACGAGGTCTATGCCTTGCCCTACACTCGCAAGTGGCACCCTGACTATGACAATGTTGGCGGAGTGCCTGCATTAGCGGAAGTGAAGTTCAGCGTGACGCAGCACAGAGGTTGCTTCGGCGAATGTGCCTTTTGTGCAATTGCAAGCCATCAAGGGAGAATAATTCAATCAAGAAGCGACGCAAGCGTTTTGGCAGAAATTGAAAGTTTAACGCACGAGCCTGACTTCAAGGGATACATTTCTGACCTTGGTGGCCCCACCGCAGACTTCACTCACCCTCAATGCGAAAAATGCACAAAATTTGGTGCTTGCCGCGAGAAATCATGCCTTTTTCCCGTGCCTTGCAAAAACCTCAACACAAGCCACAGCCACTATATTTCGCTGCTTGAAAGGGCAAAAAAAATAAAGGGCGTGAAAAAAATATTTATTCGCTCTGGTCTTCGTTTTGATTATATTTTGGCAGAAAAGAGTTCTGCCTTTTTGGAATATATCTGCGAAAATAATATTTCTGGACAACTCAAAATTGCCCCGGAACACGCTAGTGCAAATGTTCTGCAACTTATGAGAAAGCCCAAAAAGCAAGTTTTTGAGGAATTTGCCAAGCAATACAAAAAAATTAACGATAAACTCGGCAAGAAGCAATTTTTGGTGCCATACTTCATCTCGTCTCACCCGGGTGCGACGCTAGAAGATGCAATTGAGTTGGCAGAGTTCATCCGAGATACTGGACTTCGCCCCGAGCAGGTGCAAGACTTCACTCCAACACCGGGAAGTGCCTCAACCTGTATGTATTACACGGAGATTGACCCCTTCACAGGTGAAAAAATTTATGTTGCAAAGTCCGCAGAAGAAAGAAAAATGCAACGAGCCTTGCTTCAATATTTTATGCCAGAGAATAAAGACCTAGTGAAAAAGGCACTTATAAAGGCAAAAAGATTTGATTTGATAGGGAGTGGCAAGAAATGTCTAGTCAGATGATGGAAGAAATGCCAGGAGCAATTGAGCTTCTGAAATCAAGCCACTGCCTTGTGCCAAACATTACAAACACTGTCTCTCAAAACCTTGTGGCAAATGTAGAGTTGGCACTCGGTGCTTCCCCCGTGATGTTCAATATGCCAGACGAAGCGAGAGAATTTATTTCTATCGCCAAAACTGCCTACATCAACCTCGGCACTGTTATCCCGATATACGAGAAAACTATCCTCGTTGCTTTGCAAACACTCAAAGAGCGGAAAATCCCTTGGGTGCTTGACCCTGTTGCCGTTGGTTTTGGTGAATTACGGACAAATTTATTTAAGAGAATTTTTGATGAAAAAATTTTCCCAGCCATAATCCGTGGAAATGCAAGCGAAATAATCACACTTGCAGACATGTGGCACATAAGAACATCGGCAAAATGTGGCAAGGCAAGAGGAGTGGACACACTCCACACAACGCAGGATGCAGAAACTTCTGCAATTGCACTTTCTCGCTTAACAGGTGGAATTGTTGCAATGTCGGGCGAAACTGATTTTGTCACAGATGGGGCGGAAATTTATTACCTTGACGGTGGCTCGGCAATGATGGAGCAAATAACCGGCATGGGGTGCTCGCTTGGCGGTGCCATTGCTTCATTCTTAACTGTTGCCTCTCCACTCCATGCCGCACTGCTTGCCACTACAATTTACAAAATTGCTGGCAAAATTTCTGCAAATGAAGCAAAAGGGCTTGGTGACTTCACTCAAATTTTTATAAACAGAATAAATCAAATAGATAAAGATGAATTTTTTGCAAAAAAAGTGTTTACTAAAAACAAATTGTGTGCTAATATCACCCTGACTGTAAAATAATGTCAGACAACTTATGACAATGTGAGGAGTAAATTGTGAAAAATATTATTATACATGCTCATTTTTACCAGCCTCCTAGGGCTGATGTTTTGAGCGGATTAGTCCCTGTTGACCCAACAGCCTTTCCCTCTCACGATTGGGATTCACGCATCACTGCTGAATGTTATAAGCCAAATGCTAGTGCTAGGCTTGTAGATTCTCGTTGGGGGACGAAACGAACTGTGAATAACTACAATCACATTAGTTTCAACATGGGGGCAACGCTTCACCGCTTTTTGGAACAGGAAGAGCCTGCACTTGAAGCACTTATCAATAGTGCTCCTGGTTCACTGGCTCAGGCATACAATCATGTTATCTTGCCACTTGCCTCTGAAAGAGACAAGCGTTTCCAAGTCTATTGGGGATGTCGTGATTTCCAACATCGCACGGGGAGACCCCCAAAGGGGATGTGGTTACCGGAAACAGCGGTTGATACTGCAACACTAGAAGTGCTATGCGACTTTGGTATCAAATATACAATTCTTTCAGACACACAATGCCAAAGCGTGACAAAAAATGGCAACACCTATGATGCTTCGAATGCTAATTTTGACACAACAATTCCATATATTTGCGACTTGCCTTCTGGTAGAAAAATTACAATATTGTTCTATAATGGTGCAATATCGCGTGGCATCGCCTTTGAGGGGTTGCTTAACAGTGGAGACAGATTCTATGAAAGACTTGTAAATTCAGCTCCATCTGACGACGGACATTTCTTGCTGGTTGCCACTGATGGCGAGAGTTATGGGCATCACCACAAATATGGCGAAATGGCACTTGCAAGAGTTGTGGAACTAATGGAGAAAAATCCAGATGCCAAGCTCACAAACATAAATGAATTTCTCTCCATGTATCCAGCAAAGGAACATTGCGTGATAAAGGAAAACACTTCTTGGTCATGCTGTCACGGCATTGAAAGATGGCGTAGCAATTGTGGTTGCCACACAGGTGGCGAGCCATGGTGGAACCAAAAATGGCGTGGTCCTTTGCGCGATGCAATGAATAATTTGGCAAATAAACTTGACAAACTTTATGACGAGACAACAAAAGATGTGCAGGACAGAGAGGCACTTCTGCTTCAAGCTGTGGGTCTTGAACTTGAGGAAAATTCCATTGAAGACTTTGTAAAGATTTATCTAAGCAATCTTGAGCCAACCCAGGCGAATAATATAATTCTTGCACTTATGATGCAAAAGTTGAAGAATTTTTCCTTTGTTTCCTGTGCCTGGTTCTTCAACGACATCAGTGGCGTTGAGACAAAACAAGCAATCTACTACGCTTGCTTTGCCGCAAGGATAGCAAGGGAGATTTCGGGAGTTGATTACCTGACAGAATTTGTCGCTGACCTGGCAAAAGTAATTGGCAACACAAAGGAATTTCCGACAGCTTCTGCTATCGCACTCGGCTGGGCATTACCCAAAATAGACACTGAATTGTCCAGCTATTTTGCCTTGCAAAATCAAAAAGACTCAAAATATAAAAATAAAATTTTTAACTATTTAAGTATCGGAGGTTTATCTATGAATTACGAACACAACTTAGCAAATTCTTTCTTGGACACATTGGAGAAAGATCCTGCTTTCAGAAATGTAGCATATTTCTCAATGGAAATTGGACTTTCCGCAGAGATTCCAACCTACTCAGGTGGTCTTGGCATCCTGGCAGGTGACATCTTGAAAAGTGCTGCAGACCTAGGTGTTCCAGCTGTGGCTGTGACTTTGTTATACAAAAAAGGTTACTTCACACAAAAAATTAAAAATGGCAAACAAACAGAGCTCGACACAACTTGGGAACCAAACAATTATCTCAGGCTCCTTCCACACAGAGTTGCCCTTCGTTTGGAAGGCAGAGTGATTGAAATTGCTGCTTGGTGCTACACATTGAGTGGTGCTGATGGGCACACGCTCCCAATCTACTTCCTTGACACAGATTTGCCGAACAATGCTCCAGAGGATAGAGAATTAACGGCAAAACTCTATGGTGGCGACAATAGATATCGCTTGATGCAGGAATTAATCCTAGGCATGGGTGGGCTCCGCTTCCTTCGTGATGCAGGATACAGCAACATTAACACCTTCCACTTGAATGAAGGACACGCTGGCTTCATCACACTTGAGCTTATGAGAGAGCGTGGATATAATGAAGTTGCCGACAAGGTAAAAGAAAAGGTTGTCTTTACAACCCACACGCCTGTTCCTGCAGGACACGACTATTTCTCATACGAGTTGATAGATAATGTATTGGGACACGAAAGAGCAAGAGCACTTCGCAGGGTAATTCCAGGTGAAGGCGTTTCAATGACTGACCTTGCAATGAAATTCAGCCGCTACATCAATGGCGTCTCAAAGAAGCACGCATTTGTCAGTCGCGATATGTTCCACAACGATGCAATTGACTGGATTACAAACGGTGTCCACTCAACAACTTGGACAAGCCCTGCATTCGCAAGGCTCTACGACAACTATATCCCCGGTTGGAGAAACGACCCTTCACGCCTCATGCAGGCATTAACCATTCCAAAGAACGAAATTTGGAAGGCACACCAAGCACAGAAGATGAAGCTCCTCGCTTATGTTTTGGAAGAGACAGGAATAGAACTTTCCCCAGAAATCTTGACGATAGGCTTTGCACGCAGAGCTGCTACATACAAGCGTGCTACCCTTATCTTCTCTGATATCAAGAGATTATTAAAAATTGCAAAGGGTAAAGTGCAACTTATCTTTGCCGGCAAGGCTCACCCGAAAGACGAACCAGGCAAGGATTTGATTGCAGAAATCTATAAGCTCGCAAAGGAATCTGGCACAGATATGCCACTCGTCTTCCTTGAAAATTACAATATGAATCTTGGCAAACTTTTGACATCAGGTGTTGATGTTTGGCTCAACACTCCAATGAGACCACACGAGGCTTCTGGCACAAGCGGCATGAAGGCAATTCACAATGGTGTCATCAACTTCTCAATCCTTGATGGTTGGTGGATTGAAGGTTGCATTGAAAATGTGACGGGTTGGGCGATTGGACCAGACGACAACACAGTCAGCACAGAGCAATATGACAGCAACCAAGATGCCGAAGACCTCTACAACAAGCTTGAAAATGTCCTCATTCCAACCTACTATAACAACAAGGACAAGTGGATTGAAATTGCAAGAAACACAATAGCAATCAACGCAAGCTACTTCAACACACACAGAGTTGTCAAGGAGTATTGCGAAAAGGCTTACCACACAAAGTTCAGAGGTCATTAATATAACGAAAAATATAAAATAGGAGAAGATTCAAATGGCAACAACGAAAAAAACTACCACAACAACCGCCAGAAAAACCACAACTAAAAAACAAAGCGATTTGTCCGTATTGCACATTTCGCCAGAGTTTTCACCATTAGCAAAAATTGGTGGACTTGCAGATGTAGCAGGAACACTTCCAATAGCAGAGCTAGGCCTTGGAATCGATGCTCGTGCAATGCTGCCAGCGTGGCCTGGTGTAAAGGAAAAAATTGAGAAACTAGGCAAGCTTGAGAAAAAGCCACTTGGCACACTCCACCTTGCTTTGAATGCCCGCGTTTGTGAAATTACTGTTTTGAAGGCGACACTTAAAGGGCTAACAATTTACCTGCTTGACAATGAAGAATTTTTCAGCAACAAAGCAATTTACCCAACAGAAAATAATGCCAGAACGGTTGAACCTTTCGTGCTTATGTCCTATGCCGCTTTTGAATTGCCGAAAGTGACAGGCTTTGAGCCACAGGTTTTGCATGTTCACGATTGGCCATCTGCGTTTGTTCCATGTGCTCTGCGCTATCACAAGCATTACAGAAATTTGCGTGACAAATACAAGGTTGTCTTCACAATTCACAATATGGCGCACCAAGGATTATTTAACCCAGATTGCCTCCCCGAATGGGGCTTCGGTTGGGATTCCTTCGCGTGGGGACAGGACGAAACCCTTGAATATTGGGGGCTTGTCAACCTCATGAAGGGGGCAATAAATTACAGCGATGCAATTACAACTGTCAGCCCAACATACAGACAGGAAATTGCAACAAGCCAATATGGCTATGGCCTCGAGGGTGTTATCAATAAAAATGCCCACAAGGTCTTCGGCATCTTGAACGGCATTGATTATTCCGTTTGGGGTTCCTCAACAGACAAAACAATTCCAGCGAGCTTCAACACAAGGAGCTTCAAGGGAAAAGAAAAGTGCAAAGAGGCAATATACGAGCAGTTTGAATTCCAAGACAAGAGCCTGCCCCTTGCTGTTTATATCGGCAGATTGGTTGACCAAAAGGGCGTTGGACTTTTAGCCGAGGCATTGAAGCAGACAAACGGCGTGATGAACACATTGATTATTGGCTCTGGCAATGACTATTACCAGGGGCTAATCTCTGATTATGTTGACAACACAATCTATGCTCAGAAATATTTCGGCTTCAACGAGGAACTCGCACATGTTGCCTATGCAGGTGCAGATATGCTCCTCATGCCATCACTCTTTGAGCCTTGCGGACTTTCACAAATCATTGCTTGCTCATACGCCACACTTCCACTTGTTCGCTCAACAGGTGGCTTGAGAGACACTGTCATCGAT
>R07__coassemble_707_pt1 | contig 10594 bp, 8 predicted proteins | sample R07__metabat2_high_PE_033 | metagenome-assembled genome bin R07 | reverse complement strand
TGCTGCCATCACGACAGCAGGAGTGGGAAACGGCGAGTGGCTTGTGCTAATTGAGTGCAACCCTCGTGACATTGATGTCAATGTGCACCCAACAAAGGAAGAAATCCGCTTTCGCAGAAGTGGCGATGTCTTCAAGGCTGTCTACACCTGTGCAAAGCACATATTCGCAAGGCGACACGCAATGGAGGGGCTCGGGGCAGGAAATGTGACGCCACAAATTGAATTGCTAGCAAGGCAAATGCCAAGCGACGACAGAAAGGGAGAATTTTTCACCTCAAACGCTCCGAGTGGAGTTGACTACTCAAACATGGGATGGCAGGCAATACACAAAACGAAGCCAACCACGCAAGAGGCACGGGCAGAGACTTGTGCAAAAACCGTGTTTGAAGCGGAGGGGACACTGGAACTTGAAGAAGAGGACAGTGGCAAACGCTTCCTCGGGCAACTTTCAAGTGGCTTTCTCGTCTTTGACTTCCCCCACAGCATGGCAATAATGGACCCCCACGCAGCACACGAGAGGATCCTCTTTGAGCAAATTTGTAGCGACTTCAAGGACGGAGTCAAGACACAAAACTTGGCAATTCCACAGGTGATGCCAGAGGCTGTCGCTGCAAACGCAAAACTATACGAAAAGGAACTCTCACGCCTCGGCTTTCAAATCAAAAATGATGCGATTGTCGCAGTGCCTGTCATCCGTGGCAAGGGGCATATGTCTCCTGTTGAGATGATACGCAGCACCGTGGCAGGGATAACATCCGAACAAGACCCAACAAAAAGAGACAGGGAAGTGTGGTGGAGGATGGCTCGCATGGCTTGCCGTGATGCAGTGAAACTCGGGCAAAAATTTCTGGAAAGTGAAGCACAGGAACTGCTCTCTCGCCTTGAAAAGTGCCAAGACCCCTTCACCTGCCCCCACGGCAGACCAACACTGCTTGTCTTTGAAGAAGAAAAACTTCGTGCTTGGTTTGAAAGATAATTTTTATGCCGCAAATTGAAAATATTCAGGGCAAAATGATTCTGACCTTTTTTGTCTTTTGCTAGATATCAAAAACTCTTTCAATTTACATAAAGGAAAAAATGGTATAAAATTCTCTTGTAATGAGACATATTCTCCATAATGAAAGGAAAAAATTATGAAATATTTTTTACTCACTCTATTGATTTGCTCTCTTGCTATTCTTGCCTGCCCTGTGACTGCATTTGCGTCAGAGAAAAAAGCAACAAAGGAGCAGACAACATCAAATAAAGTGCTCTATCATGTCGGTCTTAGCAAAAATATGATAGAAAACGCTACCTATGCAATCGTCCCTGGTGACCCAGGGCGTGTTGAGGGGCTTGCAAAGGCTATCGGCGAAAATCCAAAATTTCTCGCTTGTCACAGGGAATACACCTCATGGCTCACATATGTTTGTGGCAAGCCTGTGCTTGTCATGTCCACTGGGATGGGTTGCCCTAGCGTTGCAATCGGTGTGGAAGAGTTGGCTGAGCTCGGGGTCAAGAACTTTATCCGTGTCGGGACAACAGGCTCAATTCAGGAAGATTTGAACCCAGGGGACCTTGTGATAAACAAGGCTTCTGTGAGGCTTGAAGGGACAAGTTCTCACTTTGCCCCGATTGAATATCCTGCCGTGGCAGACCTTGACATCACCCTTGCTCTTAGGACTGCGGCAAGAGAACTCAGCGTGCCACACAAGGTGGGAATCAATGTCTCTTCTGACACCTTTTGGCCTGGACAGGAGAGGTATGACAGCTTCACTGGCTATGTCCTTCGTCGCTTCCAAGGTAGTGTGAAGGAGTGGCAGAAACTTGGTGTGACAAACTTTGAAATGGAAAGCTCCGCCCTCTTCACCATGGCAAATGTCTTTGGGCTCCGTGCTGGCTCTGTCTGCGGTGTCGTTGCAAAGAGGACAGATAGCGAGGCAATCGTCCCAAAAGAGCTTTACCAAAAGGCAGAAAAAAATTTCCAAGCGGTCACAAAAAGAGCCTTGGAAATCCTAATCAAGGAAGATATGAACAAATAAAACTCGGAGCAAAAATATGAAAATTTCTTTTTCTACATATGGTTGGGAAAATTATTCCTGGCAAGACTTTGTGAAAATTGCAAAGGACCTCGGCTTCAAGGGAATAGATGTGCATAGCGTGAACGAACCACGCTTCAAGGACACGGGGCTCTTTGACAAGGGAAATTCCCCTGTCATTGCACGGCAACTCTTTGACCTTTCCCTCAAGATCCCCTGCATCTCGGCAAGTTGCAACATTGTTGATGGCAACATTGAGGAAAACGCAAATCACATAAAGCAAGTAATTGAAATTGCGGAGAACCTCTCCTGTCCCTATGTCAGGGTCGGAGCAAAGGAAAGCGATGCCACGCTTGACGACTGCAAGAGCAACACCATAACTGTGCTTGAGCGTGTTATCCCCTCGGCGAGGGAGAAGGGGGTTTGCCTTCTGCTTGAAACTATCGGGTGCTTTTCTAACTCAAAGGCCCTGTGCGAACTCTTGGAGCACTTTGCCTGCGACAATTTGGCTGCCCTTTGGGATGTGCAACACACGGTGAGGGACGGGGCTGAAACACCAGAGGAAACGATAAAGAACCTCGGTGCTTTTGTCCGACATGTGCATATGAAGGATAGTTGCGTGGAAAATGGGCAAAACAAATATTGCCTCGTGGGAGAGGGAACTCTGCCGATTGACGAAACAATCAAGGCACTTTACTCCATAAACTATGACGGCTTTGTGGCTCTTGAATGGCACCCGAGCTGGGGAGTCGTCAAGGACCTCGAGCTCATCGCACTGCACTTTGCTAGCGTTGCCGCCAAATGGGGCGACACAAGGCGACTCGCCTCAAAGCGTCGCCTCTATGAAAACAAGAGCGGCACTGGCTTCTTCCCTTGGCAAAAGGAAAAATTGATAGAAAAAACATTTAGTGGCGTGCTAGACCAAATTGTGAGAGACTTCCCAGACCAATACGCCTTTCGCTACACTTCTTGCGACTACACAAGAACATACAAGGAATTTCGCGACGATGTCAACAGAGCTGCACGGGCCTTTATGGCACTAGGGGTCAAGGCAGGAAGCCATGTGGCACTTTGGTGCACAAACCTGCCAGAGTGGTATATCACCTTTTGGGCTGTGACAAAAATCGGTGCTGTGCTTGTCACAATGAACACAGCATACAAGATAAGCGAAGCAGAATATCTCCTTCGCCAATCGGACACCCACACCCTTGTTATGATTGACCGCTACAAGGACACGGACTATGAAGAGATAATCCACACTCTCTGCCCAGAGCTCGACAGGCACGACCCAAATGGCAAATTGCCCTTGGCAAGCAAACGCCTGCCCTTCCTGCGCAATGTCATTTCCGTTGGCTTCACTTCAAGGGGGTGCATCAACTGGGAAGACGCCATGAAGTTGGCGGAGAGAACTCCCGTTATAGCCCTTCGCGAGGCTGCAAGACAAGTTTCTATCCACGATGTCTGCAATATGCAATACACGAGTGGCACGACTGGCTTCCCAAAGGGAGTTATGCTCACTCACTACAATGTTGTGAACAACGGAAAGTGCATAGGCGACAGGATGGACCTCTCAACGGCGGACAGGATGATGATTCATGTCCCCATGTTTCACTGCTTTGGCATGGTGCTTGCCATGACGGCTTCCATGACACACGGAGCAACTCTCTCGCCCCTGCCATACTTCTCCACAAAGGCGAGCCTCAGTTGCATAAACGAAGAAAAGATCACCTGCTTCCACGGCGTGCCAACAATGTTCATCGCCATGATGGAACACCCTGACTTTGCAAAGACAGATTTTTCCTATATGAGAACAGGCATCATGGCTGGGAGTCCCTGCCCAGAGTCAAAAATGCGAGATGTGATAGAAAAGATGAATATGAAGGAAATCGTCATCGTCTATGGACAGACAGAAGCAAGCCCAGGTTGCACAATGAGCGAGACAGACGACCCATTTGATGTCCGAATTTCCACCGTCGGCCACGAATTGCCAGAGGTTGAGTGCAAGATCGTTGACCCAGAAACAGGCAAGGAATGCCCTGACAATGTGAGTGGCGAATTTTTGGCAAGAGGCTACAATATAATGAAGGGTTACTACAAGATGCCAAAGGCGACACACGAAGCGATAGACGAACACGGATGGCTCCACACCGGCGACCTTGCTTGCAGGACACCAGAAGGCAACTTCAAGATCACTGGTCGCTTGAAGGATATGATCATCAGAGGTGGCGAAAATATCTACCCAAAGGAACTCGAAGAATTTCTCTACACCCACCCAAAGGTCAAGGATGTGCAGGTCGTTGGAATTCCAGACAAGGCAATGGGAGAAGAAATTGCGGCGGTTATCATAGTCAAGGAAGGAGAAGAATTAACGGAAAAAGAGGTCAAGGACTATTTCCTAGCCAATATGGCTCGCCACAAATGCCCAAGATATGTCCTCTTTGTGTCAGACTTCCCAATGAACGCAGCTGGCAAGATCCTGAAATACAAAATGAGAGAAGATATCGCAAAGCAGGTGGCAGAGAAGAATTAACTCTCCTTGACAAGCAACTTCAAAGAGGATAAAATATCTTCAGTCGGGCAAGGTTTTCTCCCAAAACTAGAATGAAATTTAATAAATTTCACTTTTTCTATAATCAACGGAATTTGTTTCTACAAAATACGGAAAAATTTATAAATTTCTTGACAGAAGTCATTTTTCCTGCAATGGATGGAAAATGCAATCTACAATTTGCGGAAAAGTTTTCTTTAATTTCTTGATTTTTCTTGAAATATAATAATTTGCGTGTATAATCACTCCTTGTAATGTTTGTTACAGGGAGTGATTTTTTATGCAAGAATATTACGCAAGGAGCCTTGATGTGGCAATCGCCACATCATTAGAGGAAAAATCCGTCGTTTTAATTGAAGGAATCAAGGGAAGTGGCAAGGCGAGAACTGCTGAAAAATTTTCAAAAGGTTCACTTTGGTTAAACGATAAAAACACAATTGAATTGGCAGAAATTGACCCGTTTGTCGCATTGAGCGGAGAAAAACCGAGGGCTCTGTGTGAATTTCAAAATGCTCCAACTCTTGCCAATTCAATAACAGAAGCAATGGAAGAAAACTGCGACAAGGGGCAATTTATCCTGACGGCAAGCAGTGACCTGTCAGACGGGGAAAATTTTTCAAATATAAAAGAAGAACAAATTGCAAGACTTTTCCTGCGGCCAATGAGCCTCACAGAATCGAGGGAATCTCGCACCCTTGTGTCTTTCAAAAAACTTTTTGACGGCGAAGACATCAGGCTTCTGAATAAAAATAAATCTGCCACTATACAGGAGCTGGCTTTTCTCTTATGCCGAGGAGGCTGGCCTGAAGCTGTAACAGCACCGAAAGGCGAAGCACTGAATGCCACAAAAAATTGTTGTAACTCATTTTTGCTCCAAGATTATCAAGGTGGCGTGCTCCGTGGCAAAAAACTGGACACCTTGCAACACATCTTGAAAAGTTACTCCATGCTTCTTTCCCGAGATGCTCCTGTTTCTGCCGTGCGAGACAAAATCCGTGAAGTGACAGGCAAGAGGCTTGACGACAAAACAATGGCAAGTTACCTTGGAGCACTGCAAGCACTCTTCATCACAGAGGATTTGCCCTCTTGGTCGCCAAAGATGAAAAGCAACGCCACACCACGCCTGACCCCTGCCAGGTATCTTGCTGACCCGTCAATTGCAACAAACTTGCTTTCCGTAACGCCAGATATGCTCCTAAGGGACTTGAACTATTTTGAAATGCTCTTCAAAAATATGTGTGTGAGAGACCTGCGTGTTTATTCTTCTCTCTTTGGGGCAAAACTCAGCCATTACCGTGACAATCTTGGGCTTGAATGTGATGTAGTGGCTCACCTGAACGAAGATGACTGGGCTGCAATCAACATTCGCCTCGGAGGGCAAAGGAGAATTGAAGAGGCAGTTGAAGACTTGAAAAAATTAACTTCAAAGGTGGCAGAGAAAAAGCCAATTTTCACTATGGTTGTGACTGCCACAGGTATGTGTTACAGGCGAGCGGACGGAGTCTATATTGTGCCCTTGAATTGCCTGACCTGCTAAAAACAAAAAAGAACGAAAGCAAAGTTTATGCTTTCGTTCTTTTGTATTTTTTGGTATGTAAAATTATCTTCCAAATCTTGCCTTGACCTTCTCCAAGAGGTCGCGGATTGGCAAGTGTTGTGGGCAAAGAGCTTCACACTCGCCACACTTGATGCAATCTCCTGCCGGGGCTTGGGCGGAAGCCAATTGGTGATAATAACTGTCCTCCGTCTTCCAATAGGTGCCGTCCCCTTGGGCAATTTTGCTATCCTGGTCGTGGACATCCTGGTTGAAGAGTGCAAAGTAGCGATTTATTGGGATATTCTTCGGGCATTTCGTGGTGCAGTAGGAGCAATTTGTGCAGGGGATAGCGTTCAAGGCTTTTAGCTCCTGCTTTACTCTTTTGATGAGTAGCCTCTCAGTGGCACTTATTGGCCAAGGGTATGCCATCACATCTGTGTTTTGTTTGAGTTGTTCAAGGCTACTCATGCCAGAGAGCACCATGGCAACATTGGACAGGTCCGCCACAAAACGAAGAGCTATGTCTGGTGCCCTGAGTTCTGCCTTGTCGAGCAGAGCTTGTGCAGAGGCTGGCAGGTTTGCCAAGGTGCCTCCCTTTAAGGGTTCCATTACAATTACAGGGACATTGTGGGCTTCTGCCACTCTGTAACACTGCTTTGACTGGACATTTTTGTCGCCCCAATCAAGGTAGTTTATTTGAAGCTGGACAAATTCTATCTCTGGGTGTTCTGTCAAAATTCTGTCAAGCAAATCTGCCGAGCAGTGACAGGAGCAACCAATGTGCTTGGCGAGCCCTAATGTTTTTTTTGCAATGAGCCAATTGAAGCAGTCAAATTCTAAATATTTGCCATAGGTGAAATCTTCTATGCCATGCAGAAGGTAATAATCAAAATAGGACACACCTGTCTTTTCAAGTTGTTTGCTAAAAATTGCATCCCTGTCCTCCTTGCTAGACATAAAGCCTGCATGTAACTTTGAGGCAAGGGTATATTCGCTCCTGTCGTGGCGACTCGTGAGGACTTCCTTCACAACTTCCTCGCTCTTGAAGGCATGATACATCCAGGCTGTGTCAAAATAGGTGAAGCCTCGTGCCAAGAAGAGATCCACCATTTCCTTCACCTGCTCTATGTCAATGCTTGTGATGTCATTTTCATCCAAGAGGGGAAGTCTCATTAAACCAAAACCAAGTTTCTTTTTGTGCAAGCCGAAAAAATCCATAGGTTACTGCTCCTTTTAATTTTTATACAAAATTATAACACAGCAAAAATTAAAAATTGGAAAATTTCTCCAATTTATAAAATTTTTTTTAACAAATAAGTGATAAACCTTGCAAATTTAGGCATTTTGTGCTATAAATCCACCTATCAAATTACGAGTTCCCATTTGTTATATTAGGAGGCGATTTTATGTGGGATAGTGAATTTAATGTAGATGACAACAAGGCAAAAAACAAGGCAATTGCTTTGGCTGTCGTTGCAGTTTTAGGCGTTTGCTTTTTGATTTGGAGTTTCTTCTCCATTCAGGGCAAGAAGGAAATTTTGCTCGACATTGAGCAAAGAAGTGCAGCACTGCAAGCACAATTGGACGAGTCAATAGAACTCGAAGGTTACGACGAGCAGACTGGCGTCTTTAATGTTGAAGGGTTAAAGAAATATCTAGCAGAAACCTTGCCAACACTCGGAGACAAGCAAGTTGCCCTTTACTATGTGAGTTTTGCTTCACCAGCCAAGGGTCGTAGCTTGAAGAGCATTAACGATGAGTTTGGTCACTTCGCAGGAAGAGAGTCTGGGATAACCTTTGCAGAATACTTGAAGGCTACCTTCCCGAAGGAGCGTTTCATCTGTGCAAGGCTCGGAGGCAGTTCCTATATGGTCTTTGACACTGCTTTCCAAAGCAGAGAGGACACATTGAAATACATCAAAAAGATGAAGGCTCTTTGGCATGACACACCATACAAGGTGGACGAACTTCACCAGATCGAGGGTATGTCACTCCACACAACAGCCTACCCCTTTAAGGCTAACACAAACGCTACCCCAGAAAGTTTGGTGGGGGCAGCTTCCGCAATCAACAAAAATATCCGTGACCTGGCATACTTCACCTTCATGATGCAGGGCGATGCAGAGCCACTCTTGCAAGATTAATCTTTGAAGGGAGAAAAAATCAGATGAAATACGAAAAATACATAAAACCATTAAAGGTAATAGTTGCACTGCTTGTCTTGGCAATCGTGGCACTCTATGCCTTTAATTTTTCCACCCTCGTGAGCTACCACAAGGCGTCCTCTTCCATAACAAAGAACGAAAAATTGCTTGAAGAGTCCATTGCAAAGAGGAAACTCACCTTGAAGACTGGGCTTATGAGGTTTGACCCATTTCTTGCAGACCTTGAAGTTGCCTTGGCAAATGTTGATCCAGGCAAGGTTTCCGCCTTTGTTTCCATAGATGGAGACAAAATTGGAAGGCTCAGGGCAAAATACGGAGCAGATGGAGCAAACGAAGTTGTTATGAGTTTGTGTGCCTACATGAAGGACAAGGTCGGCTCGCAAAAAGATGTCCTGCTCTGCGGAGTTGGCGAGGTGAGCGACGAAATTCTTTTCTTCATGCCAAATAGAGAAAGTGAAAAGGAAATCACAGACTTTATGGACAAGCTTCTCGCTGGCTGGAAAGATGTCAAGGTCGTGGTCAAGGGAGAGGAAGTCAAGGCAACTTTCAGTGCTGGTGTCGCATTGTGCCCAAAGCACGGAACAACCGCAAAGAAACTCTATGAAGTTGCTGAGGTCGCTCTCCATGCTTCAAAGCAAAACGGCAGAGACCGTTACACTGTCTATGATGACACCTTGCCAGAACAATTGAAGCAAAAGGCAGAACAAAACAAAACTGAACAACCACAAAATCAAGAGAAAAAATAGAAGGTTGGGTGGACTTAATGGAAATTAAAAAAAATTATAAAGTAATTATTGCTTCCCTTTGCCTAGTTGTCAGCCTTTGCTTTTGCCTCTACAACGCAACCAGATTTTGCTCCTTGCCAAGTGAAACAGAAGCTCGTGCTACACTAGAAAAGGTAAAGGCAGAACTTGAAGCTTCACGCAACCTTGAAAACTGCGACGAGGCAACAAAAACCCTAAATCGCAAGGGCTTTGAAGAGTTCTTGGGCAATTTCTTAAAGGAAGCAAATAAAGGCTTTAGCGAAAAGCAGGTTGCAATCTATATTCTCACCTTCAGCAGTTCCTCAAGAGGCTTGAAAGCTGTGAACGACCAATTTGGTCACCTTGCTGGCAACGAATTGCCGATTGCATTTGCAGAGCGTTTGAGAGACATCTTCAACGATGATAGGTTTGTATTCTCAAGAAGAACCGGAAGTGCTTTCATAGTCTTTGACACAGCCTATGCAGGCAAAGCGGATTTTGTAGATAGAGTAAAAAAATTGAAAAAAGTTTGGCATGATGCTCCATTCAAATTGAACGACAAGGTGACACTTGAAAAACTTGCTCTCCACGCCTACGCCTTACCTTTTGATGCAAAAAGCGAAACTCGCCTGCCAGAAGAATTAGCGAGTCTTGCCTATGATGAGGTTAACAAGATGCGTGACCTAGCTACCTTCACCCTCGCATTTGACGGCGACGAGACACCTGTCACAAGCGACTAATTAGGAGGAATGTAAAATGAAAAGAGAAAATCTATTCAAACTTTTAATTGCACTTTTTGTGGCAAGCCTCATGCTGAACGGCTATATGCTCTTTCGCCTTGCTCCAAGAAAAGCCGTTCTAGATGAAATCAAGGAAACTAAATCAATGCTTGCCGAATCAAAAAAAGCAAGAACATGTGTGTCAAACTCAAATTTTCTTACTCTTCACTATTTTTTGATAGAAGCCAAGAAAAGTTTACAGGAAACAGAAGCAGGCAAGGTTTCTGCTATCATTTCTATTGACGGAGACAAGATCGGCACCCTCGTGAGGGACAAAGGTGTCGAAACAGCAGGTTATGCTGTGGACAATATACGCAATTACATAGAGAGTGTGGCAAAGAAAAACAAGGATATCGCTATTTGTAGCCTCGGTGTGCAAAGCGACGAAATCGTCATTCTCGTTCCAAACAAATCTTCAGAAAAGGAAATAATAGACTTCACAGCAAACCTGCTCGAAGGTTGGAGAAATGTTAAGTTAAAACACAACGGAGAAGAACTCCATGTGACAATTAGTGCTGGCATTGCCTTCTTCCCAAAGCATGCAGACAACTGTGATGACCTCTATACAAAGGCAGATGCGGCTCTCCAAATGGCAAAGGATGCCGGAAGAGACCGCTACGCTGTCTATGAAGAGAAATAAACAAAATCACAATAAGGTGTGTGGCTATTGCTATGCACCTTTTTTTTAATCAAAGGAGACAAAAATGGCTGAACAATTTTTTGAAACACTAGACGGCAATGGGGCTGCAGCCTATGTTGCCTACGCCTTCACAGAAGTTGCCGCAATCTACCCAATAACACCTT
>R07__coassemble_685_pt1 | contig 10764 bp, 5 predicted proteins | sample R07__metabat2_high_PE_033 | metagenome-assembled genome bin R07 | reverse complement strand
TCCTTTGCGAGAAATTTGAAGAAGCAAGACGGGACACATATGCAATCTCTGTGTGTCCTGCCTTTTTTGTGTTTTTTGGGCTATACACCCTTGCGCTTGGTGGCGTGGAAAGCGGTGGAACCGGGCTGCTCCACCTCCTCTGCTCCGTCCTTATCCTCACACTTTGCCTTATTGTCGCAACATCTCGGTTGCATTACAGGAGTGAATTTACCGTCACTATCCTGGTGCTCCTCGTCCTCTTCCTTGGCATGGTAAGAGTGGCAAATTATATTGAAGTCCGCTACGAGGCAAAGGGCGATGTTCAGTCCCTGAACCGCGAAGTCGTGACCCTATCTTCCCGCAGGAAATGGGGCAGGGCAGAGGCACTTGTCTTCAAGAGGAGCAGTGGCGACAGGTTCGTCTATTACAACTGGGACGGCGACGACACAGACTACCTCGTCGGAGCAAGCTACACTGTCACGGGGCTTTGCCAACCTTTCAGAGAAAGGAAAAATTCAAGCACCTTTGACGAGTGGAAATTTTGGCAGAGCAGGGGCGTTTCCTCTTGCTTCACCAAAAGGGGCGAAATCATCCCCACATCGCCACCAACAGGAATCTTTGCCCTTCGGCAATTTCTCGGCGATAAAATAAATTCCTGCCTCTTGGAGAGGTCGCAGGGCTATATGAAAATTTTTCTCCTTGGCGAGAAGCAGCAAAAGTTTGAAGGGCTATACAAGGAAATCGGAGTCGTCCACATCCTCTCAATTTCCGGGCTTCATGTGGCGTTGCTCCTGGCACTCCTTTGCTTCATCGTGAAAAACAAATTCCTGCGGTTTTTCCTCGGGACATTTTTGCTTTGGGGTTTTGTCTATATGGTTGGTTGTCCCGTCTCCGCAGTTCGTTCCGGCATCATGGCACAGGCGTTGCTACTCTCCCTCATCTTTGACCTGCCACGCACGAGCATAAACGCCGTTTGCCTCGCCGCGTGCCTCATCATCCTCGCCAATCCCTTTTGCGTAGTGGATGTCGGCTTCACCCTCTCCTTTGTCTGCGTGCTTTTCCTTTCCACTGCTCCCGTGGGCTACGATTGGAATATCCTTACCTGTTGCACGCTGAACGCCCTCATTTGGGTCGTGACAGCACCAATCCTCGCTTATTATTTCAAGGCTGTGCCCATTTCTGCCATAATCGGCAACATCTTCATCTTGCCAGTCTTTGGGATTGTTTTTCCCCTTGCTATCGTCCTCTGCCTTTGCTCATTTGTTTTTCCCTTTCTGTTCCCACAGGTGCTAGAAGCGCTCCTCACCTCATTTGAAAATTTGGCAGAGTTTCTGGGCAAACTCCCTGCCATGACAGTTTGCAAAACTGGTTTTCTCACGTTTAGCGCGGCATTCATCTTCTTTTGGTGCCTCTTCCGCCGCTTGACGGAAAACAAAGCAAAAAGCACAGCCCTTGCACTTGGCTTTTCCGTCGTAGTGTTATTAATTTTTGGATAAAGGAAAAAGGCGGAAATTTACGAATGAAAAAATTTTTTGCAACATTGATTTTGTTAATGTTATTTGCCACCACTGCACTTGGGGCAGGCAATCCCTTTGCAGATGTGCCAGCAGACCACTGGTCATATGATGCTGTGGCACTTTTGGCAAGCCGAGGGGGCATACGTGGTCACGCAAACGCGAAATTGCGTGGCGGTCGGCAAGCCACGAGATACGAAATGGCTTCCCTTGTCGCACGCACCTTGGAAAAAATTGACACGGAAAAAATTTCCGCCGAAGACCGTGAATTACTTCAAAAGTTAGCAAGCGAATTCAAGGGCGAACTTGACGCCATGGGGCTTAAAGTTACTGAATTGAAGGATCGTGTTTCGTCATTGAGGAAAGATCTAGGGAAACTACGCTTGAAGGGAGTTTTATGGCTTGATGCCGAGTGGGGTGGCCAAGATGGAGAAAAATGGTATGCGTTTGATCCTAAAACTGGTGCCTGGTCGCCAACGCACCAAGGATCCACACAGCCAAAGTTTGAATACCACAGAGCTCGTTTCTATATTGAGAAGGTTGTCGACCAGAACACATTCTTCCAGATGCGTGTGAATTTCAATGCTCTTGACGGCAAGGATTCCAGTGCATTCGAAGTGGACAGACTTTGGTTCTCCACGAAGCTTCCTTGGAATATCAAGGGGACATTCGGTTACCAGACGACAGACTGGGACAAAGAATATGGTCTCTATAACGCAAAGTTTGGCGGTTGGGGTGATGAAGAGTCTTTCTGGACAAACCTCAAGTTTATCGGCTTTGACTTCCGCAAGGACTTCGGCAAGGTTGATGTCGACCTCTATGTTGGCAGAAACATGCAGAGTATCGATGGTTATGATGCACTTGGCAGTTATGACAAACAGTCATACATGACCTATGGCTTGAAGCTTGGCTATAAGAGTGAAAAACTCAAGTTTGGTCTCTTCGGTCGCTATGCAAAGTTCGATGGCGATAAAGATAACAATTATGCTTATGTAGATACGAGAGAAGATGACGAATATCCACTTATATATGGCTCACTTAACGGTGCTGATATGTTAAACTATGGTGCCTATGCAAACTACAAAATACTAAATGGTCTCGAAATTAAGGGAACTTTTAATCGTCAGCAATTTAATGGTGCTGACCCAGCTATATATTCGGCAAGTGGTTCTCAAGAGGGAGAAGAAGGCTATGTTCCTGTCTATCAAGAAGATAAATTTGACAGTGCATCCAATTATTGGCAGGTTGCAATTGAAGCAGATGAGAGTCTCCTGAAGTTCTGTAGCATTTGGGCTCAGTATGGTGAAGTTGATGAAGGATTTATCCACAACCCAAAAGGCTTCAATCAAATTGGCTATCTGTCAGTGTTGGCAAACTTCGGTGGCGAATACGGGCTTGCTATTGATGATTACAAATTCTGGAAGGTTGGTATCCATAAAGACATCACAAAGAAGTTAAAAGCCTATGTAATGTATCAAGAGATCAGAGGCAAAAATAATCATATTGATAACACGATCAACTTTGGCGTCGGCTTGAGATATCAATACACACCTGCAATTGCATTCCAGCTCCAATATGATTGGAGAGACTATGGAGAAGGCTTAAATTCAGACTACGGTCAAAACTTTGGTATCCAGGGCAGAGAAGACCTCTTCCGTTTCCGCACAATTATCAGCTTCTAATAACACAAAAAAAGTCGCAAGATCTTAATCTTGCGACTTTTTTGTGCCAAGGCACTTGCCAAAAGGGCAAAAAATTATAAAATTTGCCTGTAAATGATTTCGCTTTTTGGAGGCAAAAAATGTCAGACAAAACACAAAATTTTTCCTTTCACATTGAGGGCATGACCTGTGCCACCTGCTCCAAGATGGCAGAGAAGGCGTTAAACCGTGTCGCGGGCGTTGCCTTCGCTTCCGTCAACCTTGCAACTGAGACAGCCTTTGTCACAGCAGAGGCAAATGTGACAGAGCAAGACCTCTTCCATGCAGTTGAGCAGGCTGGCTTCAAGGCGAGAAAAGGAATAGACAAAAATATAGAGGAAGCTCGCCACAAAAGGGCGAAACTCAATCTCATCCTCTGCCTCGCCGTTGGGCTTCCCTTTTGTTGCCTCATGTATCTTGCTGAGTTCGCTGGGCTTGCAGTTCCATATTACAATTACATTGAACTTTTCGCCGCCTCCTTTTGCCTCTTTTATTGTGGCAGGGACTCCTTCAAGAGTGCCTTTATCGCCCTAGCGCATCTTCACACAAATATGAACACACTCATTGTCATCTCTGGCTTCTCCGCTTGGGCAACTTGCCTCTTGCCAATCCTTGCCCCGAGTTACAATTTCCACTCCTTTGGTGCGAGTGCCGTGATGGTGATGATGTTCAATTTGCTCGGTCACTATATTGAAAGTGGGCTTCGTGCAAAGGCGAGCCGTGACTTGAAAAATCTCCTTTCCCTTGCACCACGCACAGCAAGGGTGGTGGCAGAGGACGGGGAAAAACTCTTGCCAGCGGAAGCTGTGAAGGTTGGCAACACAATCTGCGTGAAGCCAGGCGAAGTCGTCCCCCTTGACGGCAAAATTATTCAAGGAACGAGCGAATTTGACGAGAGCGTCATCACAGGCGAATCAAGCCCAGTGCAAAAATCCGCAGGGGAAAATGTCACGGGAGGCTCACTCAACCTCACGGGCGAAATTCATTTCACCGTGACAAGGCAGGCTAGCGAAACCTTCATCGCTCAGATGACACACCTGGTCGAGGTTGCTCAGGGCTCAAAAATCCCCTTGCAAGAGATGGCGGACAGGCTCACACTCGTCTTTGTCCCCTTCGTCCTTGTCGTCGCAATTCTTGCCTTTGTTGCTTGGAGATTTTTGCCCGCCACAGCACAGCTTGCCACACTTTACTCCGGGATGTTCCACCTCACGCCTGCAAATGGCACATCACTTGAATTGGCTATTTTTTCCTTCATAGCGACCCTAGTCATTGCCTGCCCCTGTGCCTTGGGGCTAGCCACGCCAATTGCCTTCATCACGGCAAGCGGAGTAGCGACAAGAGCAGGGCTTCTCATCAAAAACATCGCGAGCCTTCAAACAGTCCGCAACGCCCGCTATTGCGTGCTGGACAAGACTGGAACCTTGACAGAGGGCAAGCCTCATGTCATGTCCGCCGTGATAAAAGAAGAGGACAAGCCAATTGCCCTAGCGATGGAGCGTGCGAGTAACCACCCGACAGCCGTGGCGATTTGCGATTTTCTAGCCAACAGTTCCTTGTGCATGGGGCTTTCGGACTCGCGTGAAGTGGCAGGGCAGGGAGTCTATGCTACGCATAATGGCGACAGTTATTTCCTCGGCAAGGAGCAGGAGGGCGACCTGCCAGAAAAAATTTCACAATTCAAAAATCTATACAAAAATTGCACCCTTTCCTTCTTATACAAAAACGAAAATTGCATAGCTGCCTTTGCCACGATAGACAAACTCAGAGAAGATGCAACAATGGCGATAAAGGACATCAAGGAGCTCGGCATCACTCCGATCCTTGCCACTGGCGACAAGGAAGAAGTCGCTCGCTTTGTGGCACAAAGAGCAGGTATTGCTGGTGTTTTTGCTGAGCAATCGCCACAAGGCAAATTGTCCCTTGTGCAGAGTTTGCGTAGCGGTGACAAAAAAGAACTCGTTATCATGGCAGGGGACGGCATAAACGATGCCCCAGCCTTGAAGGGTGCGGATTGTAGCATTGCCATGGGCAGTGGTTCGCAAATTTCGCAGGAGGCTTCTGACCTCGTCATTCTTCGTGGCGGTGTTGGCAATATTGTTTATTTCATAAAACTTGCCCGATTCACGACGAAAATTATTTATGAAAATTTGTTCCTTGCCCTCGCCTATAACACGATAGCTATCCCCCTCGCAGTTTGTGGGGCTCTCCACCCAGCAGCAGCAGAGATCGCCATGGCAGCGAGCAGCATCACAGTTGTGGCAAATTCGCTTCGCATTTTGCGATTGAGAAAATAAAAAAACGGGACTTCATTTGAAGTCCCGTTTTTTTATTTTGCTTTCTTTTGTAAATTGTTCAGAGCCTTGACAAGGTCTGCCACTCTTTTGTCTTTGGCAGGGCGAGAGAGAGCTTGCTTTGCTTCCAAGGCCTTGCCCCAATAGTTCTTTGAGGCATCTCTGTTTTGGTTTATCACACTGCCGTCAACCCCGACTCCGGCGAAGAGCCCCTGAGCGATTGAATAGCTGTAAATCGCCGCAGTGAAGCGAGTGTCCGTGGAAGCAGAGGCACGGCGACCGACAGGCCCTGCTGCCACATCAATGTCCGCTCCGAGTTTGAAACTCTTGCCCCCAGTGAAGGCGACGAGCCCCTTTTGGTTTGTGACGACGAGCACAAGCCCAACGCTTTAAACTCCTATTTGGTAACAAATATAGCCACCAACTATCGTCATAAACCCAGCCCCAAACCAGCCACCCTTGCCGTCCTTCACAAAGACGACTCCGTCACCATACTGCCCACCGACGATGAAGCCAGCCTTCTTCACGCTTGGAAAGATTGCGACTGCCTTGCCAGACTTCACCACATCTGCCAAACTCTCTGCGTCTTCCTCAATCGCCATCTTGTTAATCAGGCGAGTGGATTCCTTGATTCGCTTCATGTGCTGTGGCTCGGCGAGTGCACTTGTGGCAGGGAGCAGGACAAGAGCAAAGAGGACAAAAACTGCAACTAATTTTTTCATGATTATCACCTCAAAGATAAATTTATTGCCACTATTATACAACAAAATTACGAATTATTAATTTTTTTTCATTTTGCCCCGTCAAGAATTGACATATTATGGTAAAATTAGCCGTTGTTATTCTTAAACAGAATCTTCGGTGATAATTTATGACAAAGAGATTTTTTCTTGCCCTTCTTGTGTTAGTTTATCTTGCAAGCGGGGCAAATGCTTGTACGACCATAATGGTCGGAAGAGATGCGAGTCTTGACGGTTCTCATTTTATTGGCAGGACAGTTGACACTCCTTCCCTTTGCGTTGCAAAGCTGGAACATGTTCCTCGCAATATCTCCCAAAAACCAGTCAATTACATAGACAAAACAGTGAACCTCGAGGTTGTCTTGCCGAGCGAGAGTTACGAGTGCTTTGCTATTCCCACTTCTGTAACAATCCTCGAAGGCAATGCCAGTGCCACTGCTCTTCACGACTTCTGGTGGGAGTCTGTTATCAACAATAAACGAGTGGGCTTCAGTGCCACAGAGACAATCACTGCAAATGAAAAGGTGTGTCGCCTTGACCCTTTTGTAAAATCTGGTCTGCGTGAGGGTAACATTCCACGCCTTGTCATCCCATATGTCACCTCCGCAAGAGAAGGTGTCGTGAGGTTAGCAAAACTTGTGGAGAAATATGGTGTCGTTGCGGCGGAAGCAGTAATATTCATAGACGATAACGAAATTTGGTATATGGAAATCTACACTGGTCACCACTATGCCGCCCAAAGGATGCCAGAGGATTGTTGTGCCTGCATAGCGAACAATGCGATGCTTGGCTTTTATGACAAGAACGACAAAGAAAATTGGATAGCGTCGCCAGACATTATAGAGTTTGCGAAGAAAGCTAGGGCATATGCAGAATTGGATGGCAAATTTCACCTTGCTCTTTCTTATGGAGTAAAGTTGTCTGACGATTCACAACTTCGTGTTTGGGCTGGCAGGAGGCACTTTACTCCGAGCAGTGCTGGCGAGTATGATGCGAATAAGCACTACGAGATATTCTTCACTCCAGAGAAAAAAATTTCTTTGCTTGATGCCTTTGAGCTCACACGCGACCGCCACGAGGGGACGCCTCAGGCAACAGACAAAACAGGCAACACTCGCCCTATTAGTATTGACAGAATCGCCCAATCTCACTTTATTCAGTTCAGGCAAAGCAACTCTTCCCCCATCCAATGGGCATGTTTTGCAGCTCCTGAGTTCTCTGTGTATTTCCCAATCCTTGGTATCCCAAACAAAATTTCTCCCCACTTCACATATTACCGTCACAAATACAATTCAAATTCATTTATGTGGAAGTTGCTAGAAATTGCAAACCTTGCTGCGACGGACAGAAAAGCCTATTCAATGCTTGTGAGGGAAAGGTTTTCCGACCTAGAAAAACAATTTGTTTATTTGCTTGACCCAATGGAAGCCGTTCTCAAGGCTGAGGGAGCGAATACCATACTTTCCTATGTTACAGGTGAGGTAGAGCAAGTGGCTGACGAAGTAATGGCTAGACTTCAGGAAATTTATACTCAAAAGCGTATCGAAGCCACAAAATTCCTTGGCAATGATTTAATAAAAATAAATATACAAAAACATTAAAAGGAGAAAAATGATGATAATTTTCTTTGTAACATGCTTGCTTTTGCTTTGCTTTGCAAAAGTTGCAAGTGCTTGCACAACTGTCATAGTTGGAAGAAAGGCGAGTGCAGACGGCTCGCATTTTGTTGGAAGAACTACGGATTCTCCAACTTTTTGCATGACAAAGCTAACCCACCTTCCTGCCACAAAAAGCGAAAAGCTGGTTGCTTATCTTGACAAAACAGTCAATTGTGAATTTGAGCTGCCAAGAGTGGGCTACGAGTGTATTGCCCTGCCGATTTCGCAAACGATATCCGAGGGAAATGCGAGCGACGAGGCACTTCGCGATTTTTGGTGGGAGTCTGTCATAAACGAAAAGCGTGTCGGAATTTCCGCCACAGAGACAACAAACACAAGGCAAGAGGCTCTTCAAAACGATCCATTTGTGAAGTCTGGTGTGCGTGAAGGTAATATTCCTCTCCTCGTTATCCCATACATCAATTCCGCTCGTGAAGGCGTAGAGAGGCTCGGCAAACTCGTGGAAGACTATGGCATGATGGCAGCAGAAGCGGTTATCTTCATAGACGACAATGAAATTTGGTATATGGAAATTTACACTGGCCACCACTACGCAGCACAAAGGCTTCCAGAGGACTGCTGTGCCTGCATTGGCAACGATGACATGCTTGGTTTTTACGACGAAAATGACAAGGAAAATTGGATTGCCTCAGCTGGCATAGTTGAATATGCAAAGAAGTCTGGCATCTATACAGAGCTCGACGGCAAGTTCCACCTTGCCTTGTCATTTGGCACGCCAAAGCGTGACTATTCACAGCTCCGTGCTTGGGCAGGCAGACGGCACTTCGCCCCGAGCATTGCTGGCGAATATGATGCGAATAGACAATATGAAATTTTCTTCAAACCAGAAAAGAAAATCACCTTGCTAGACGCCTTTGAACTCACACGCGACCGCCACAATGGCACGCCCCAGGCAACGGACAAGCCTGGCAACAACACTCGCCCCATTGCTATTGACAGGACATCGCAGTCGCATTTCCTCCAATACAGGAACACAAGCCTCGCCCCAATTATGTGGTCTTGCTATTCTGCCCCGGAATTTTCCACCTATTTCCCCGTCCTTGGCATTCCAAACAAAATTCCAACGCACTTTGACTACTACAAACACGAATATGACCCAAATTCCTATATGTGGAAGTTGTTTGAAATTGCAGACCTTGCAACAGTTGACAGACAAACCTATTCAAGCCTCGTCAGAGACAAATTCTCAGCACTTGAAAAACATTTTGTTGCTTCCTTAGCTTCCCTTGATGATGATTTTAAGGCTCACGGGGCCAATGACCTTCTTCTCCGAGTGACAGAAAAGGTAGAGGCAGAAGTCAACAAGGTTCGGACGGAATTGCTAGAAACTTACACAAAAAAGCGAATTGAAGACACAAGATATCTTGGTGTTGACCAAGTGAAATAAAACAAATAAACGCTAGAATAATTTCTAGCGTTTTTATTTTTGCCCTCTTTGTGCTAGAATAAGCCATCAAATTTTGGAGAGAAATTATGAATAAACACTACAATATAATAGTAATCGGTGCAGGTCACGCTGGGTGCGAGGCAGCAATTTCCGCCTCTCGGCTCGGAGCCTCCGTCCTGCTCCTCACAATGTATCTTGATAGCATCGCCCTCATGCCCTGCAACCCCTCGATCGGCGGGCCTGCAAAGGGGCATATCGTGCGTGAAATTGACGCCCTCGGTGGCGTGATGGCAGAGGCAACGGACGCCTCCACTCGCCACATCCGCTGGCTCAACACATCAAAGGGCTCTGCCGTCCGCACTCTGCGTGCCCAGTGCGACCCGAGGAAATATTCAGACTTTTACAGGAAAACTCTTTTGGATGAGCCAAACCTCACTCTTTTCCAAGCAGAGGTGACAGATCTGCTTGTTGAGAGTAGCACTGTGAAGGGAGTCAAGATAAAGACGGGACAGGTGTTTGAGGCGGACTGTGTCATCTTGGCGACTGGGACATATTTGGCTTCGGAAATTTTCATCGGGCTCACACACCACAAGTCTGGCCCACTCGGGCTCGTGGCGGCGACTCCCTTTGCCAGAAGCCTGAAAAATTGCGGGCTTGAATGTGGCAGGCTCAGGACAGACACGACCCCACGCCTCTTGGAAAGCTCCGTCAATTGGGACATCCTGGAAAAACAATACAGTTTAACAGAGCCACAGGCCTTTTCCTATTTCAGCCGTGACAAGGCGAAAAAAGTTTACGACGAAATGTTTTGTGGCATCACCCGCACAAACGAAGCGACCCACGAGGCAATCCGCAAATATTTCGACCAGTCCCCACTCTATACAGAAACGCTCCTCTCAAAGGGGCCACGCTACTGCCCTTCAATTGACGACAAAATCCTTCGCTTCCCAGAGAAGCCGAGCCACCCGATTTTCCTTGAGCCAATTTCTGGGACGAGTGGCGAGGTCTATATGCAAAACTTTTCTACCTCAATGTGCCTCGAAGCACAATGGGAGAGTGTCCGCACAATCAAGGGTTGTGAGGAAGCAGTTATCCTCCGCCCCGGCTATGCCATTGAATATGAATACATTTTTCCAACGCAACTCACGAGCAATTTTGAAACACGGAGCATAAAGAACCTCTTCACAGCAGGGCAGATAAACGGCACGAGCGGTTACGAGGAAGCAGGAGGGCAGGGGCTCTTGGCTGGCATAAACGCAGCTCTCCGCGTGAGGGGAGAGGGCGAATTTGTCCTCGGTCGCCACGAGAGTTACATCGGAATCCTGATCGACGACCTCGTCACAAAGGGCACAAAGGAGCCATACAGGATGCTCACGAGCCGTGCGGAGTATCGCCTGCTTCTCCGCCACGACAACGCAACGGAACGATTGAGCGACAAGGGGCATGAGATCGGGCTTTTGAGCGACGAGAAATA
>R07__coassemble_682_pt1 | contig 10823 bp, 12 predicted proteins | sample R07__metabat2_high_PE_033 | metagenome-assembled genome bin R07 | reverse complement strand
TCACAGAAGTAAGTCCTGTGCGACCACCCTCCACAATGCCCGCCGCAGATTCCACGCTTGTCGTAATCGTTGAAGTGCCAAGCACAGAGCCAGCAACTGTGCCAATTGCATCCGCCATTAGTGCCTGCCCAACCTTTGGCAGACGACCATTTTCGTCAAGCATATTGACACGGCTTGCACAACCAACAAGTGTGCCGACAGTGTCAAAGAAATCAACAAAGAAGAAGGAAAAAACAATTACCCAAAAATTCGTTTTAGTTAGCATTGAAAAATCCATTTGCCAAAATGTCGGTGCAAGGCTCGGTGGAAGGGAGACAATTTGCTCTGGAAGTTGCGTTATTCCTAGGGGTATGCTAACAAGTGTTATCGTTACAATTCCAATGAGAATGCTCCCCTTCACTCCTCTCGCTTGAAGAGCAATCATAAAAACTAATCCAAGCAGTGTGAGGAGAATTTCAAGATTGCCCTTGAAGACGCCAAGTCCCACAAGGGTAGCCTAATTGGCAACGATTATCCCAGCAGTTTTGCAACCGATAAAGGCGATAAAAAATCCAATACCGGCAGAAATACCAATTTTCAAGGATTTCGGAATTGAGTTGACAATAATTTGGCGAATGTTAGAGAGTGTAAGCAGAATAAAAATAAAACCCTCAACAAACACGGCAGTAAGAGCAATTCGCCAATCAATTCCCATTGCAAGGCAAACAGAATAGGTGAAGTAGGCATTGAGCCCCATTCCTGGCATAAGAGCAAAAGGATAGTTTGCAAAGGCTGCCATAAGAAAGCAGGCAAGGGCAGACCCGAGGCATGTTGCGATCAAAACTGGACCAAATGGCATTCCACTTTTGGACAAAATTCCAGGATTAACGACAATGATGTATGCCATAGCCATAAAACTTGTGAGCCCAGCAACAATTTCTGTTTTTGCGTCTGTGCCATTCTCCTTCAGTTTGAAGAGTTTTTCTAAAAATTTGGGCATAACATTCTCCTTAATTTTTGCTACATTAAAAATAATAAATTTTGAATTTTCACAGAAAAGAAAAAGGACGGTAAACTACCGTCCTTTTCTTATTAACTTAAATTATCTTGTTTTTGTGCCAACATACTCTTTGAGCTTGCCAGTGATGCTTGTGCAATCATTCAAGAGTTTGTTTGGTGTTGTCTCGCCACTCTTGAGGGAAGCGAGCCACTTCTCTGCCTTCTCGTGGAGTGCGAAGACCTTATCCTTGCCGACAAGCTGTGTATCTGGCTTTGCCCAGAAGAAGCCACCGTTCTCCTGACGACCCTGAAGCACGAAGCGAATTTCGCCAGCCTTCATTGCCTTGTAGAGGTCGATGCCCTTCTCGTTCTGATACATAGCGATTGCTGCGCAGAGGCCAGCGTCATCTTTACGCTGACGGTTGATGATGATGCCACAAACTGTGTCCTTGAACTCTGTCATGAAGTTGAAGTCACCCTGTGAGTCACCAGCACCAAAGATTGGTCCATGGTTGTTGTAAAGTGGAGCAATTGACTTGACGATTGTCTCTGCCTTGCCAACACCCTGTGTCTGTGCGTGGAGGTCATAATCGTATGCTGCGAGATACTTGCCGTCTTTCATCTTGTAGGTCATTGCGACGATGTCCTTGACACCCTCGAGCTTCCATGCTCTCAAGAGTCCACGGATTGTGGAAACTGGGGAAGCTGAGTTGATCCAAACATCAATTCCATTTGCATCGAGCTTTTTGATGAGCTCTCTCATTTCGTCAGAAACGCCTGTGCAAACGCGGAAGCCAACTGTAACCTTGCCGACGCGGCTCTTGTAGTTGTCTGGTGATTCCCATTTTGCCTTTGTCCAGTTCTTTGGGCTCTTCTTGCCGAGGGCTGTGTAATACATATGTGACTCATATGCAACCTGCTCTGCCTCTGCTGGTGTCATGCCTGCAAACCAGTAGCCTGCCCATGGGTAGGAAACGCTGACGCTGTAATTATCGCCGATCAAATCATACATGAAGCGAAGTTTTGCTGCAAATTCAGCCCAGTCTGGATCCTTGATCCATTTGCTGTGGAGTTTTGCTTTGCTTGCATCTGCTGCAACATAGCCCTTCTTGTAGAGCTTTGCATAGGCATCTGCAACATCTTTTGCAAAGTCAGCAACGGAACCCTTGACACCTTCGTAATCCCAAACCTTGTCGAGATCAGGAACATCTGCAGTGATTGCTGCATAGATCTCTTCTGGTTTAAGAGCGAAACGAAGCCATTCGATCTGGTAGATGAAAAGCTGCTCTTGAACGTCTGTGAGGGAGATCGTGTTGTCGCAGTCAAAAACTGCATAGGGTCTGCACTCTGGGTTATAATTTGGATTGTTTCTGCCGAAGGCATCAAACATCTGGTTTATAACCTTTTTCGTGTTGGGCTCCCAACCTTTGCACTGCAAATACTGCGTTGGCTGCTTCGTGTATGGTTCTGGACCACAGGAAACTGCACAGGCAATGCTTGCGAATGCCACCAATGTTGCTAATACAAGCAACACAACCTTTGAAAACTTCTTCATGGATTAACTCCTCCTTGTGAATTGAAATACCTTACTGTTGAAAATTATAACTACATAAAATCAAAAGTCAAGTTTTTTTGCAAATATTTTTCTAAAATTTTTGTAAATTTTCAGATAATTTTTGCAAAAGTTAAACTAATTCGCTCCAGTTCGCTGGATAGACGAAATACGCATAGCGCGCCTTTGATGGCGTCTGGAAATGAATGTGGCTGTTCTTTGGAATATAGATGATGTCTCCCTTGTGCCCTGTAACAACACGGCCGTCAATTTCAATTTCCAGCACTCCGTCGAGCACCAGGTCATATTCATCATAGACAAGTGTCCACTCAAAACTTGTGTGGTCAAGTTCCATGATGCCTGCTCCCATGCGTGGTGCTTCTTCGAGTGTCAAGATGTCCTTCAAGGCAACGCCATCCTGCTCAAAGCGTTCGCACTTCACTGTGTCCGTCTTGACATGGATGATGCCACTCTTGTCCTTGTGCTTCACAAAATCTTCCTTTGCACAGTTACAGGAGTTCATCCCCTGCTCGGACAAAACCTGGACAACAATTTTCTTGATTAATTCTTCGCTGACATTCATCTGTCACCGCTCCTAGTCTTTGCTTGCAGATTTAATTTTTGAGAGCAATGCACCTGACAAGAGGTTTGCCACAATGACAGCCGTCACGCCGGCAAAGAGTTTGCCAACAATGACTGGGAAGATCATTTCAGAATTTGCACCGGCAGCAAAGCCGAGGTGGTCACCAAAGACGAACGCTGCACTGACTGCGAAGGCAACATTGAGGAGCTTGCCCTTCGGGTCCATGTCTCCCATGATGTTGAACATTGCGATGTTGTTTGCAAGATTTGCCACCATACCGGCGGAAGCCTCAGCGTTCATACCGAGAGCATTGCCAATCTTCTGCAAGACACCACCAAATGTCTTGGTTATCCACTTCACCATTGGGAATGCACCGATGAGGACGATTGCAATCTGACCGCAGACGAGGAGACCACTTTCAAGTGGCACAACGCCTGCTGCGTCTGCCTCAACCATAATGTTGAAGATTGGGAACTTGATGCCAGTGATGTATTCAAAGACTGCAATTGCTGTGAGGGCAGTGATGAGTGCTGTAACAAAATTGCCAAACTTGTTGAAGCCTGCGATCATCTTGTCTGGGGCAATCCAAAGCCCTGCACAAATTGCACCTGCGATCACTATGACAGGAATGAGGTTCACGAGGATTGTTTTGAGTGGCAAGGCATATTGTGTCATGCTCATTGCAAGGCCACCAGCAATACAGCCGAGTGGAACTGTGATAAGCCCTGCCAAGACACCTGCACCGAGGTAAGGTCTGTCCTCAACCTTGATGATTGACAAGGCGACAGGAATCGTGAAGACAATGGTTGGCCCCATCATTGTGCCGAGGATAAGCCCAGAGAAGTTTCCAATTGCTGGGTTCTCTGCGAGTTGCATTGCGAGTGGGTAGCCACCCATGTCGCAGGCAAGCAAGGTTGTTGCAAACATTGATGGGTCTGCCCCAACGAGTTTGTAAATTGGCACGATGAATGGTTTGAGCAAGAGTGCCAAGACTGGTGCTGCTGCCACAACGCCTGCCATGGCTGCTGCCAAGGGTCCCATTGCGTTGAATCCATTGTCAAACTCTTCGCCATAACCGAGCTTGTTGCCACGAATCTTGTCAATTGCACCGACAAGCATAAAGATCATCATGATCATCATGATGACACTGTTGATGGAAACACCCTGAATCCAAGCCGAGAGCGTTTCTGTAAAAATTTCGGGATTCCATGCTGAAATAATTTCGTCAAACATAGTTAGACCTCCATTTTGTTTTAGAGTAATGTTTCAAGTAACTGCTTTGCTGGGCGTGGGATGACTATTGACTTGACGAGCAAATCAGAAGCCTTCTCTGCCGCGGCGACTGCAGCCCTGACTGCACCGACATCGCCTGTCAAGGTAACAAAGCCCTTGCCACCGATTGCAAAGCCAGTGCGGACTTCAATAAGGGTTATCTGTGCTGCCTTTGCTGCCATATCAGCTGCAACAATTGCACTTGCCACGGAATAAAATTCTAGCACTCCGACAGCACCAAATTCCGTGACCTGGTTTGTCAAGGCAACGGCTGGGATAACCTGCTTGTGCAGATTTGGAATTATGAGTTCGTCCACAATAAACTCGCCACCAACAACCTTGCCTTGGCGAACAGATGCCTGGACAGGTCCCACTTCACCAGCGACTATCACCATATATTTTCCGGGGCACATAGTGCAAGCACGAAGGAGATCGACCTGTGCAGCCTTCACCATTGCATCGCAAGTTTCAATTCCAGCTGCAATGCTGTTAAATTCTAACATTCCTATTGCATTATTCATTAGGCTTCACCTCCTGCTGTGATACGCACGCCCTTTGCTGATACTTCTGTAACCTTTCCTGCAAAACCTGTGGAGATGTTTGCAGAAAGCCCCTCTGCTGCCTTTGCCACGAGGTCGCCAACCTTCACCATGTCGCCAACCTTGACGATGGGCTCGGCAGGCTTACCGATGTGCTGACTCGTTGGGATAAAAACTTCCCTTGGAGTGTATTCAATCACATCACCATGCACATGCCTCTTTGCCAAATCCGCAATTCCAAGCCTTGCACAAAGGCGTTCTGTTGGAATACGCCTCTGGTTTATTGTTGGTCTTGCCTGTGGCGTCATGTAACGCTCATAGGACAATTTTTTCTCGCGGAATTTCTGGCGGAAATAGGCATTGACCTTCCGTGGTGAAAGCCCCATTGGGCAAGAGTAAAGTTCGCAAGCACCACATTCGCAACAGTTCATTGCTTCGCCAAAGAGTGAAAGCAATTCCTCGTCGCTCTTGACCTGATTCTCTCTCCACAGATTCCTCATGATGAGGTGTGGGTGAATCATATGCCCGATTTGATAGCGTGGGCAGAGGTCTGTGCAGAAGCGACACTGAATGCAGGCACTGTGAGCCTGATGTTTGATCTTTTGCATTGTGAGGCTTGACCTTCTGACGAGGTAATGGTCTTTTGGCAAGACAATTATGCTTCCCGTTGTCTTTGTGACAACTGCGGAATTTATTGCATCTTCGTCCACGAGAACCTTTCCCATCATTGGTCCGCCATTGATGATAACATAGTTTGTCTTTTTTATGCCTGCTCTCTCAATGCACTCACGGAAACTCGTTCCGATAGGCACATACATCATGACAGGGTCACGACCATCACAAGCAACGGAAAGATACTTCTTGCAAACTGGGAAGCCCTTCAAGGCTTCATAAATGTTAAAGACAGTTCCAACATTGTCAACGACAGCACCGACAGCGAGGGGAATTCCACGCTCCGGGGCAGTCTTGCCCGTGACAAACTGCACCATCGTTTGCTCGTCACCGGCGGGGTAGAAGGTGGGCATTTGGCAAATTTCAACGGAAGAACCGAGCTCCTTTATTGCTTTTGTGAGGGCGGAAATTTCTGCCTTATACTTGCCCTTGAGTGCTATGACAGCCCTCTTCGCTTCAAGGAAATTTGCAATGACTGCGACTGTTGAGACGATTTCCTTTGCAAAGGTTCTGCAAAGAAATTTGTCTGTCTCTATCACAGGCTCGCACTCAGCAGCATTCACGATGAAAAATTCCGCCTTTGAGCCCATCTTTCCCTGTGTTGGAAATCCTGCACCGCCAGCACCGACAACGCCAGCGGCAACGATTGAATCCAAAATGTTCACTAGTCTCATCTCCTTTTATTTTAGGAGACTAAAGTCGGCATCGTAATTATCTACTATTGCAATTATTGTTGCGTCAACCGGGAGGCTAACATTTCCACTTGCCGTTCTAGCGGAACTCCCTGCGACATAGATAACTGTCTCTCCGACTCCAGCGTCTATTATATCTGTGGCAACAATTGGCTCACCAACAAAACTCCCATCCCTGATGTCTATGGTCTGAACAAGCATAAGCTTGAAACCACAGAGGCGAGATTCCTTTCTGGTTGCCCAAATGTTGCCGATTACTTTTCCGATTCTCATAGCGGTAACCTATGAGAGCCTTTTGAGTGTAATAGAAAACCTCGTGGCATATTCCTTCGCCACATCCGTCACTATCGTCCTCTCACCGAGGCAGACACAGGTGACGCCTTCGCCACGTGCAGCGACAAGGTCCTTTTCTGTGACGACCCTCTTTGAGATTGTTTTTTCTTTTGTTTGACATGGAGCCTCTGCAAAATTTAATTCAGTTTTGCAGTTGCAACCACATTGAGGAGCAGAAGCCTTTCCTGCTTCAAGTTCCATCAATTTTTTCATAACACGGCGAACAACTTCCTGCAATAATGCTTCGTAATCCAAAACTTTCGCCTCCATCTAGCACTAAATCGTGCTTTTTTCTTGCAATTTCCTAGTAGTCTCTTTGTTGCATCTTGAAGGGTTCACAACTTGCTGCAATTCCTGCTGGCGTGACAAGGAAAGGGTTTGCCGGCTTTATCGTCTTTATGCCAGTAACCTTTTCAAAAATTTGCTCGATTCCCGTCAAGCAACAGGTGCCACCGCAAAGGTAAATTTCTTCAACTTCGTCCTTATTTATGTTACGAGAAACAATGGTTGCCATCTTCTCAATGACAGCCCGAACGACGGGGAGAATTTCCTTGTGGCGAGAATAATCTTGCTTTATCTTTTCTGCCTCGGCAAAGGGAATGTGGTAATTCCCTGCCAAGACAAGTGACAGGTGAGTTCCGCCTGTTGGCTCGTCGTAAATATCAACGACACGCCCATTTTTCAAGACAGCAAGGCCAGTTGTGCCACCGCCGATGTCAACAATGACTCCATTTTCAATTTTGTAAACCGCATTTGCGGCACTGGGCTCGTCAAGCACCCCAGTAACCTCAAAGCCTGCACCTTCTGCTACATATTTGTGGGTGCGGACACTAGACTCTGTTCCTGCCGGCATAGCGATTGCACAATTTTGCAATTCACAGCCAAGCCTGTCTTCCAGTTTCTTTTTCAGTTCTCGGACAATGCGTGATGCACCGGCATAGTCAACCACGACACCATCACGCAAGACTTCCGCAGCCTGCTTCTCGCAAGCGACAGGATTATTCTCCTCGTCCAAGACCACGATAACTATATAGGCAGTCCCGAGGTCTAGCCCACACTTCAGCGTGCGAGACTCGGGGATAAAGACTTCCTTCTCCGAGTCTGTCACACGCTTCATATATGTGTCTATTCTTTCTAAATCCAACATAGGTAAACCTAATCCGTGATGATCCTTCCAAGCGTAAAGCCACTCACTCCGGCTGCGTTTGCCTCGTCAAAATCAACATGCATTTTGAAGCGGAATTTCGGGGAAACACGGAGAACAACATCGTCAAAGATCAAGGGTCTATCCGTATAAATTTGCACCTTTGCAATTTGTCCATTTGTGTAGCCATTTTTCGCTGCAACTTCTGGCGTGATGTGGACGTGCCTCTTCGCCACGATTGCACCCTCGGTCAATTCAAGAGTGCCACAGGGACCTTCAATCGTGATAGCCCCACTCCCCTTTGTGTCGCCAGACTCCCTGACTGGTGCCTTGACACCGAGAGCCATGGCATCACTCTTTGAGAGTTCCACCTGAGTTGCTGGGCGAACTGGCCCTAAAATTGCTATGTTTTTCATAGAATTTTTCGTCCCACGAATGACGACACGCTCCTCTGAAAGAAATTGACCCGGCTGTGAAAGTGGCCTTTTTGGGGTTAGGGTTGCTCCCTTGCCAAAGAGCGTTTCCAAGTCCCCTTGCGAGAGGTGGACATGCCTGGCGGAAACTTCCACCTGCACAAAGCCAGCCCCTTCAAGAGACTCAATTATTTTTTTTACAATACATTCAGCCATTTTTGCCCAACTTTCTCTAATTTCTAGCCTTATTTTTTGTCATATTCTCCAGCCAAAAGCATGCACATCATAACGTGAAATGCACTGGACAATCTGTTCAAGCCCCTGATAATGTCTGTTCTGCCAGACAAATTTTTCACTCTGAATGCCCTTGTGGCAATAACCTCTGCTTCTCTTGTCTCTGTCCTCAAACGGTTGAGCATGGCATATGCCTTCCCAAAGGTATAGTGGGGAAGCACCATCTGCTTCACCTTAAAATACTTCATTGGGTTGTGGCTTCTGTCGTGCAACTCCGCCTGTGTCAGGCCAAGCACATCTGGCATATTGTATGGCTCGTTCAGCACATCGCACTTCATCATTTCGCCGAGAGCGTGGGTGATAGTGCCAAGGTGTTCGAGCAATTTCTCGCGTGAATTTTCCTCTGCGATAAAGGCTTGGCAGAGGACAACCAGTGACTGCAAACTGTCTAGCTTGCCACGAAATTCTATGCGTGGATTGTCCTTAAATACGAGTGAGTTGCCGTAAAGTGCCGTCATATCCTCTGGCTTCTCGTCATAAAAAGCATTTGTTTCATTGTCAACATACTTGTGTGACGAGGAGAGTGGCTTTGCCTCTTCATTATTTGAAGCGACCTCTGGCACTTCGTTTGGCGTTGGCTTTGACGGTTCTGGATTATATCTTAACTGTTTTGGAAGCTTTATTTTTATCTTGCGTTGCATGAGATACTCACGAGCCGCAGGGGACAATATCTTGCCACTTGGCACGACATAGACCTCTGGCGTTTCGCACCTCAATTCATCACGCAAAAAAGCCTCTGTGATAACCTTCAAAGCATTCACCTCCTAACCAAAGTAATCACAAATGATTACTTCTCGAGTTTTGGAAGGATGAATTCTACTTCTTCGTGTGGGCGTGGGATAACGTGGACAGAGATGAGTTCTCCGACTCTTTCTGCTGCTGCTGCACCTGCGTCTGTCGCTGCCTTGACGGCACCGACATCACCTCTCACCATTGTGGTAACAAGACCGCCACCAACATGAACCTTGCCAATGAGGGTGACATTTGCTGCCTTGACCATGGCATCAGATGCTTCGATTGAAGCCACAAGTCCCTTTGTTTCGATCATTCCGAGAGCGATATTGACATTAGACATAATTTTTTCCTCCTAATTTTCGCCTGTTAGGCATTTAATTTTTCCACTATCATCTTGACGATAGCGTCTATATCTACATTTTGATTTGAAGTTGCAGGGCTCGATGGGTAACTGCAAATTCCATCAACGCAGGTTGGTGCTTCTGCCTTGATTTCTTCCATCGTCTTGATGCCCTTTGCAATGTAACGCTTGTTGATGAGGTTCATTGGCCCGACATTGTCTGATGTTGCACTGCCACCTGATGCACCGCAACCAAGCGTGAGAGACGGCATGAGGCCTGTCGTTGCCCCAATGCCACCGAGGGCAGATGGGCTATTGACAACAATGCGTGAGGCTGGAACTCTTTCAGCGAAGTATCTGATGAGGTCATCATTTTGTGAGTGCATTGAGAAGGTGTGCCCACTTCCCTCATAGCGAAGGATCTCTATGCACTTCTTGCAAACATCTTTATAGTCAACGCCGGTGTAGAAGGCAAGGATTGGACCGAGTTTCTCGTTTGAATAGGGGTGCCCTCTGCCAACTCCGTCTTCACGAGCAACGAGGACTCTTGCGTTCTCTGGGACATTTGTGAGTTTTGCAAGGTTTGCTATTGTCTTGACACTCTTGCCGACGATCTCTGGGTTCATCGTTCCATTTCCACGGAGGATGAATTTCCCAAGCTGATCACGCTCGGCATCGCTCAAGAAATATGCTCCCTGCTTCTCCATTTCTGCCTGGACAATTGGTGCCATGTCGTCGTCGCAAATGACTGACTGCTCAGAAGCACAAATTGTGCCGTTATCAAATGTCTTTGACTGCAAAATTTTCCTGACTGCCTCTGCGACATTGGCTGTCTTTTCAATGTAGGCTGGGCCATTTCCTGGGCCGACACCAAGTGCCGGTGTGCCAGAGGAATAGGCGGAGCGAACCATTGCAGAGCCACCCGTCGCCAAGATGAGGGCTGTGTCTGGGTGCTTCATGAGGGCATCCGTTGCCTGCATGGTTGGGATGGAGACAACAGACACGAGGTCTGGATTGCCACCTGCCTCAGCGATTGCTTGGCGGACAACCTTCACTGCTTCACCTATGCAACGCTTTGCTGCTGGGTGTGGAGAGAAAACGATTGCGTTTCCTGCCTTGATGGAAATTTCAGCCTTATAAAAGACTGTTGAAGTTGGGTTTGTTGAAGGCACGATTCCCGCAATAACTCCCATTGGGACTGCGAGGACTGTGAGACCACGTTTTTCATCATGCTCGATCTCGCCGATTGTCTTCATGTCCTTGATATACTCATAAA
>R07__coassemble_672_pt1 | contig 10907 bp, 12 predicted proteins | sample R07__metabat2_high_PE_033 | metagenome-assembled genome bin R07 | reverse complement strand
AGAACGGCACTTTGGAAGTGGAAACGCCAATCCTCTCCGTCGTGGCAGGCGGTGCAAACGCTCGCCCCTTCATCACTCACCACAACACGCTTGACATAGATATGTATATGAGGATTGCAACAGAACTGCACTTGAAGAGGCTCATTGTCGGCATGATGGGCAGAGTCTATGAAATTGGCAAACAATTCCGCAACGAGGGCATGGACATCCGCCACAATCCAGAGTTCACAAGCCTCGAGGTCTATTGGCCCTACGCAAATTATGAGGATATGATGAACCTCACGGAAGACCTCATCGTCACAGCAGCGGACGAAGTTTGTGGCAGGCACATTACCTATTGCGACAGGGAAATCAGCCTTGAAACGCCATTTCGCCGTGCCACAATGACAGAGCTCGTCAAGGAAGAGACGGGGCTTGACTTTGACACGATAGACGACACAGAGGCGAGAAAGCAAGCAACCTTGAAGGGGCTCGAGGTGAAGCCGAGCCACACGAAGTGGGACACCCTGCCACTTTTCTTTGAAGAATTTGTGGAGGAAAAATTGATAAACCCGACATTTGTCATCGGGCACCCGACTGTCATCTCCCCACTTTCCAAGAGGAACAAGCAAAACCCGAATGTGACAGACAGGTTTGAACTCTTCATCAATGGCTGGGAGTTTGCAAACGCATTCTCCGAGCTGAACGACCCACTCGACCAGCGTGAACGCTTCCTCGACCAAGCGAAGAAGAGGACAGAGGGCGACGAGGAGAGCCACCCATTTGATGAGGACTTCATCAACGCCCTTGAATACGCCATGCCACCGACAGGCGGGCTCGGAGTGGGAATTGACAGGCTCGTCATGCTCCTCACAGGGGAAAAGAGCATCCGCGATGTCATCTTCTTCCCAACGATGAAGCCGGAAGGGTAGAAAAAGGAATAATAAATATGCTCGGAATAGACTTTTACTGTAAGGACGGAAAACTCAATGTTTGCATGAAGGGGGCTATACATAATAGAAAATTCAAAGGGTCTAGTGTCAATAGGCATGTTGATGATTATTGTATTGTTGACTTGGAAACCACCGGCTTATCCCTATGTTCTGCAAGTATAATTGAAATTTCAGCGTTGAAAGTTCGCAATAATCAAGTTGTGGATGAATTTTCTACATTAGTGAATCCACAGTATCCTATTCCTGCTTGTGCAACTGAAATCAATCATATTACAAACGAAATGGTGGAGAGTGCTCCCTTGTTAGTTGATGTGATTGACGATTTTCTTGAGTTTGTTGGCGATGATATTATTCTTGGCTATAACAATGCCAGCTTTGATATGAACTTGATTTACGATAGTGTTAAAGAATTGAGAGTGAAAGCCTTCGCCAACGATTATCTAGATATGTTGTACGCGGTCAGAAGGTCATTGTCCAATAAATTGGAGAATGCAAAACTTGGAACAGTCTGCAAATATTACGGCTTTGATACTGCAGATGAGCATAGAGCATTAAAAGACTGTTATCTTACAAAGGCTTGCTATGACAAGCTCTATATGGAGTTTGGAAACGACGCCTTTAAGAATAGACGGCGTAATATGGACTATTCTTGTGGTAAAGGTAAGCAACACTCAAAGGGAACATTGGAATTGCAGAAACTGATTGACTATTTAGAAGAAATAATACCCAACGAAGAGCTTACATTTACACTAGACAAAGTAAATTCTATTTTTCTCTGGCTTGATGAGCATGATGATTTATTAGGCAAATATCCATTCGATATATTATCAAATGCTGTGAATGATTTTCTCGAGGATGGTAGTATTACTGAGCAGAAACAGGAAAACCTTAAGAATGTGTTAGCGGAAATTGTTGATCCTGTAGAAGCTAACGCCTATCATGGTCAAATCATGCCATTGACAGGAAAACAAGTGTGCCTAACTGGCGAATTTGAATACGGTCTTAAGAAGGATGTGGAAAAACTTATCAAAGATGCAGGTGGAGTCATTGATAAGAGCATTAAAAAGGCTACCGATTATTTAGTAGTTGGCACTAGACGAAGCACTGCTTGGAAGGCTGGCAATTACGGTGAAAAAATTCAGAAAGCTGTGAAATTGCAAGGTGAAAATGGTAACATTAAAATTGTCAAGGAAGCAGACTTCATTCCAAAAATAAAAAATCTTATAAAGCATCCAGATATGCAAATGTAAGGAGATAGTTGAAGTTATGGAATATGATTGGAAAACAGTCGTTCAAAATATATTGGATGAAATGATTATTGAAGAAGAGCTGCCACTGAAATCCCTTTATCTGATGCCTAATTATGGCAAGGACGGCAAAAATATTACTTCCTTTTCTGTTTGCATTTACGAGGTTGATTATCCAGATGCACCTAATACCAAGAAAGACCCTACACGGAATTTGATAGTATTGAACATCAAGGAAAGAGGTGCAAATCTTGAACTGCTGATTGACAAGGTTCGCTACGGCAATATTGGTGCTCCTATTGGCACTGAAATAAAAGAATTGAAATCAGATGATATTTACATGCATGTTATTATTCCTGCTAACCATGCAGAACTTGCAAACTATATCAAAAAGAATGCTAAGTATGCCTATGTAAATTATCAGCCAAAGGTCGCACGCTTCGGATGTTGCGGTAACTACAAAGAATGTTCTAATGCAAAAAAATGCATCCACGAAAACAAGCTTTACAGCAAGGCTTGCTTCTACCGTGAGAATCTTGAAGCTGGAAGAATCTTTTACGGTAAAAACTGTAACATCAATTAAAATTACCAAACTCACTTAACAAATTTTTGTATATCCTACTGTTTAAGCAATTTAATAAATGTCGCTTTTCCATAAAGCAAGAAAATTTTTACAATCAAACACAAATTTTCTCATTTAATTTGGGCAATTGTCAAAGTTATTTCCTCTGATATTGCCCATTTGCATTTTCTGCTATGTAAAAGAGACTTTACATCATTTTGCCCTTGCGAAATTATTCGGAAATTTTCCAAAAATTTATTTCTGTGCTATAATCCTTCTACAAATTAGTCGAAAGGAAGTGGATTTCATGCCAACAATTGCTCCAGTGTCAGATTTGAGAAATTATGGCAATATTTTGGAGAAGGTCGCCACAGACTCACCTGTCTACCTGACAAGAAATGGCATAGGTGCCTATTCAATCCGCGACATAAAGGATGAAGAGAAATTTCAAAAGGCAGAAGCAATGATAAAACTTATGTGCGAGTTGAACGCTGGTATCCGCTCAGCCGAGGAAGAAGGTTGGATTTCAGAAGAGGCATTCGCGGAGCATTTCCAAACCAAGCGAGAAGTGATGCGATGACATATTCATTGCGATACACACCAAGAGCCTTGGCGGATATGGATTCCGTTTGGGATGGTGTATATGAGGCATCGAAGAGCCTTGATGTTGCAGACAAATATGTGCAGGAGTTTACCACGGAAATTGTGGCAAAAAAACAATTTCCCTTTTTGGGAACTCCCCTTTTGTATAGCGGTCTTTTCACGGGTTTTTATTCAGTAGGCTACAAGAAATACAGAGCCTTTTACCGCGTGAATGCAAATTACATCGAGGTGATCAGAATCCTCTTGGCAAAGAGCGACTATTTGATGACCATATTGCAAGGAGAGGTCTGACGGCTAGCCTCAAGGGAATGCTGATTAGCACAGATTTTTTCTTTATGTTCTTTATGTTCTCTATGGTTTCATAGGTTTTAATAAAGCAAAAGCACGGCGGGGAAGTAAATTCCCCGCCGTGTTTGTTTGATGTCGGATTAATCCGTCATCTCAATATCTGTTTTGGTTGTAACTGTCTGGTAAGCACCTTTTTTGCTCGCCAAGCTCGTTGTGTAGGGCTGATTGTAAATCATTGCGTCCATAGCCGCACCGACGAGCGTTTTTCCTGTTGCGTCTGTGAGGTCTTTGACCTTGCTTATTGACACATTGAACGCTTCACCGTCCATATCATTAAAGCAAAGTGTAACTTTTTGGTTTGTGGTTACTGCCATATTTTCCACCCCCTTTCTTTGGATTTTGCACTTGCGTTATGCAAGGTTGAGTGTGTAGTTTTTCTGCACTTTGTGTCCTGTGACAGTGTAGTCAAAAAGAGCGTCAACATTCTGTGCGACACTTGCGAGCCCGCTAGCCTGTAATGTATCATTGATTTTTCCAATGGAAACAGTGCTAGATTGTGGCTCAGCCGAAGTGCCGACATTGAGTGCGAACTTTAAGGAGCTACTGTCGTGAATAAGAGAAGCCGCCATTTGCCTCACCCCCTTTATTATTATTTGAGGCGTTTTCATCGCCCCTCAATATAAGGAGAAAAAGAGGGTGAAATTTTCGGGTAGTGTGAAAAACCTTAAAACAAAAAACCTTGTAACCATAAAGGATTTTTGGAAACCATAAAGGACATAAAGCGCGTGCTCCGCACGCTAACATAAAGGGCTCGGACAAAAATAATTTTTGTCCGAGCCTTTGTTTTTTATTACTAACTTTTAACTTGATGCCTCTGCGGTAGCCACTGTGTAGAAGCGGATTACGAATAATTTTTTCTCTATGTCCTTTATGTTCTTTATGGTTTCAAAAAAAAAGTTTCAAGAGTTTTTTCAATCTAGCAATGCGAGGGTTCTTTCAATGTCAGAGTCGTCAACACGCACAAGCATTCTCGCCTTGCCGTCTTCGTTCACAGAGACGGAGTAGCAATATTTGATGTTTATGCCTGCATCTTTTATGAGTGCCAAAAGGCTGTATAGTGTGCCTGGCTTGTCGTGCAAGACCACCTCAATCACCTGCGTGATGGAAAAAATTCTCCCTGCCTTCTTCAAGGCTTCCTCAGCCTCTTCCAATTTGTCCACAACGACGCGAGCAACGCCGAAGTCCGTCGCCTTGGCAAGGGAAAGCGCCCTCATGTCAATTCCTGCCCTTTGCAAGATAGAGCAGAAGTCCGCCAGGGAGCCGGGTCTATGTTCCAAAAATACTGAAATTTGCTTCACCACACGTGCCATAATAAACTCTCCTTTAATATAATTTTCTTTTGTCTATGACTCGTTTTGCCTTGCCTTCACTACGCTCTATGAAGTATTGCCCAACGAGGTGAACTTGCCCGAAAATTCCGAGGCTCGCCTTCAAGGCAAACATAATTTCCCTTTCCTGTGCCTTGATTTCGCTCAGGTCGTCGCTGAACTTCTCCTGTGTGAGCTCCACATAGATGTCAAGCGTGTCGGACGAGCCGACTCTGTCAACCACAATTTGGTAATTTGCAGTGTAGCCCTTTGCGATAAGGACGCTCTCAATCTGGCTCGGGAAGACATTGACTCCCTTGATGATGAGCATATCGTCGCTTCTGCCAAGTGGCTTTGTCATACGGACAAAAGTCCTGCCACAGGAGCAGGGCTCGTCTATCAACATTGCAATGTCCCTTGTGCGGTAGCGAATCATTGGGAAGGCCTCCCTCGTCAGGGAAGTGAAGACGAGCTCTCCCTTTTCTCCCCTTGGCAAGACTTCGCCAGTGTCTGGATTTATCACCTCGACGATGAACTTGTCCTCGTTCACGTGCATACCGCCCTGGCACTCGCATTCGTATGCGACACCGGGCCCCTCCAACTCTGTGAGGCCATAGATGTCATATGCCTTTATGCCAAGAGTGTTTTCAAGGTCGTGCCTCATCTCTTGGCTCCAAGCCTCTGCTCCGAAAATCCCAGCCTTTAATTTAATTTTATCTTGAAGCCCACGCTCCTTGATAATCTCCGCGATGTGGGTGGCGTATGACGGAGTGCAGGCAAGGATGGTCGTGCCGAGGTCCATCATAAATTCAATTTGCCTGTCCGTTGAGCCGGAGGACATTGGCAAGGTCAAGGCTCCGAGTTTGTGGCTGCCGTCGTGAAGCCCCATGCCACCAGTGAAGAGCCCATAGCCAAAGGCGATTTGGACAATGTCGCCCTTCGTGGCACCAGCCGCACTAAGTGCACGGGCAACAGTCGTAGCCCACTCGTCAAGGTCGTGCTTAGTGTAGAAGGCGATTACTCGCTTTCCCGTCGTGCCACTCGTTGAGTGAATGCGGACACAATCCTTCAAACTGCGAGCCAGAAGCCCAAATGGGTAAGCATTCCTGAGGTCGTCCTTTTTTATGAAGGGGAGTTTGTGCAGGTCTTCCAAACCGCGGAAGCTCGCCACATCAACCCCAGCCGTGTCCCAAAGGGCTTTGTAGTAGGGGCTAGCCTTGTAGGTTTCTTGCACCGTTTTTACAAGGCGTTCATTTTGCAAAGAGGTAAGTTCCTCTCGCGTCATTGTTTCAAATTTTTTGTCAAAATACTTTGCCATAATTTCACTCCATCAAAATCATAATTTAACCCGTTTATTTTACACCAAAAGTTAATTTTTGCCACAATAAAGTGCAAAAAATATGATTTATTCCACTTTTGTGGTAGAATTACCCGAAAATTTGATGAAAGTGTTAAAGTTAATGAAGAAATTTATACAAGAAGTAATTGCAGATTTCAAACTTAGCAGTAACAAGGAAACATTGAAGCACCTCATGGCAGAGGGAGCAGTTGCCCCTCTCATCTTTTCCCTCGCAGTCTGTTCTATCTTCTCCATGCTGATTGGTGCAATATACAATGCCTCTGACACATATTTTGTGTCGCAACTTGGCGTGAGTGCTTCGGCTGCTGTTGGAATTGTTTATAGCCTCATGGCGATTATAGACACAATTGGTGCCACAATGGGACTTGGTGCTGCCTGTAACATCAGCCGTGCAATCGGTGCTGGTGAATATGACAGGGCAAATTTTTTCGCAACCACTGCCATATTTTTGTCCTTTTTGGTAACATCAATCATTGCAATAGTAGTATATCTCAAATTAGAAGCATTTTTGTTTTTTATCGGCTCTACACCCACAATCTTGCCCCAAGCAATTGATTATGCCAAATACATCTTGCTTGCCGCCCCCTTTATGGCAAGTTGCCTTACAATGAACTCAATTCTCCGTTCAGAGGGGCACGCAACATTTGCACTTGTTGGGCTCCTCATTGGCGGTCTCCTCAATATGGCACTTGACCCAATTTTTGTCTTTGTGCTTGGTTGGGGGACAAAGGGAGCTGCTATTGGCACGGCAATCGGCGAGATTGTGAGTTGTGGTATAATGCTTCAATTTATCCTTACAAGAAAAAGCATTGTGCAGTTTTCCTTCAAAAGTCTGAATATTTTTTCAAGAAAAGTGCTTAGCATCTTTACATTAGGGCTCCCGACCGTAATTCGGCATGGTCTCTTGATAGCCTCGAGCATCACTGCAAACAAGGTTACCGTGGTCTATGGCGATAGTGCCGTGGCAGCCATGAGCATTGTTGGGCGAGTTGTTCTGTTCTTTGGGGCAACCATAATTGGACTTGGACATGGCATGGCTCCTGTCGTTGGCTTCAACTATGGCAAAAAGCAATTCCGCCGTGTGCTAGACTCCTATTTTGCCACGATGAAATTTGGCTTCTTTGTTACGGTGGTAACATCAAGCATAGCCTTGATCTTCGCTCCAGAGATAATTGCGTTTTTCAACAGCGACCCGAGTGTCGTTCAAATTGGAACCTTCACATTAAGGTGCAGGACAATTTTTATTCTGCTTTTCCCGATTATGTGTTTCACAAATACGCTGATTCAATATATGGGGGATGCAAAGTCCGCTTCCTTTCTTGCTTCGCTGAACCATGGGCTTTTGTTCTACCCTGCGATATTCATCCTGCCACACTTCCTTGGGCTTTTGGGGGTTGAAATGGCACAGGCTGTGACAAATATATGCACAATTATGCTTTATATTCCCTTCATTGTCCATTATGTCAGATACTTGAAGACATCAGAAAAAAATTCTGTCATTTTGATGGCGTGACAAAATTCATATAGAAGGCACCATAATGAAAAAATTTATACAAGAAGTAATTACAGATTTCAAACTCAGCCGTGATAACGAGGCATTAAAAAAAGTTATGGCAGAGGGGCGAATCGCTCCTCTCATCCTCTCCCTTGCCGTCTGCACAATCTGCACCATGCTCGTTTCAGCAATATACAACACTGCGGACACATATTTCGTGTCGCAAATTGGAGTAAGTGCCTCGGCAGCAGTTGGGGTTATTTTTAGCGTTATGGCTCTCATCCAGGCGATTGGCTTCACCCTTGGCATGGGGGCAGCCAGCACCATCAGCCGTGCAATTGGGGCTGGCGAATATAACGCAGCGAGTAAAGATGCTACCACGGCAATTTTCCTAGCTTTTTTCCTGACATCCATTGTCTCTGTCATAGGGCTTTGCAACCTGCAAGGGCTTGTGACATACCTCGGCTCCACTCCAACAATCCTGCCATATTCAATGGCATATGCAAGATACATCCTGCTCGGAGCTCCCTTTATGGCGAGTTCCTTTGCCATGAATGCGATCCTTCGTGCAGAAGGGCACGCTACATACGCCCTTGTCGGCATTGGTTTTGGCGGCGTGCTGAACACAATTCTTGACCCGATTTTTATCTTTACCTTCGGGCTTGGCACGAGCGGAGCAGCAATCGCAACTGCCTTTTCACAATTCGTAAGTTTTTGCATACTGCTCAGGTTTTTCCTGACAAAAAAGAGCATTGTTCACCTTGCCTTCAAATATTTGAATATTTTTTCTGCAAGGACGGTTAGCCTTTTCACACTTGGTTTTCCGACTACTATCCGCCAAGGGCTTATGACTGCTGCCTGTGCTATGCTAAACATTGCAGCAGCGGAATTTGGAGATGCCACAATCGCCGCCATGAGCATCGTCTCACGCATTGTAATGTTCCTCGGAGCTACGATAATTGGTCTTGGGCAGGGCATGTCGCCTGTCATTGGCTTCAATTATGGCAAGAAAAAATATGGCAGGGTGCTTGCCTCCTACTTCACAACGATGAAGTTTGGTTTTTGTGTTACAGCCTTCACTTCCTTCCTCGTCCTCACAATGGCACCCGAGATCATCTCAATCTTCCGTAGCGACCCAGAGATTGTTCAAGTTGGTGCCTTTGCATTGCGTTGTCAGCTCCCATTTATCCTTCTCTTCCCGATAATGGCATTCACAAATATGCTTGCACAATTCCTTGGCTTTGCCACTTCGGCTTCATTTCTTGCCACACTGAATCAAGGGCTCCTCTTTGTCCCTGCGATCATTATCCTTCCACGCCTCTTTGGCCTTCTTGGGGTTGAAATCGCTCAAGCTACCTCAAATGTCGTTGCTTTGGCTATCTACATCCCCTTCGCTATATATTATGTTCGGCACCTGCAATCGCTTGAAAGAAGCAAAACTCTATAAATCTGAGGTGATTTCATGATTAGAAAATTTTTGTCTTCACTCCTAGTGTTACTTTTCCTCCTTCAACCTTCCTTTGCCTTGGGACAAGATGCAAGAGAAAGGCACTTGGCAGAGGACACAGCAAAGGCAGACCCCTGCGGTTGGGGCTTCCCCCACAAGGAGGGAGTCGTCCTTGTCCTTTGTGGTGGTGGCATGAAGGGGCTCGCCCATGTCGGGGTGCTCGAGGTGCTCGAAAGGGAACACATCCCGATAGCAGCAATCGTCGGCACGAGTATGGGCTCTATCATTGGTGGTTTATACGCCTGCGGCTACACAACAGAGGAACTGAAAGCTATCATGAATAATATAGACTTCATGGCTGTCCTCTCTGGCAGAAACTCCACAAAGGAAGAAGCCTCCGAGCCTGGCCGCCTGCCATACCAGGCTTCTCGCCCATTTTCCTGGGGCTTTGACCTCGGCAAGGAGAAAAAGGCAACAAACCTGGGGCTCTTGAACGACAGAGATATCTATCTCCTTTTGGAAAACCTTGTGGCTGGCAGGGCGAAAAGCAACTTCAACCATTTGAAATACCCCTTTGCTGCTGTTGCAACAAACCTCTTGACAGGAGAGACTGCATCACTCAGGCAGGGGAGCCTTGCCTCCGCTCTTCGGGCTTCCATGGCTTTGCCCGTTGTCTATGCCCCGTGGGAAATAGACGGGCAACTCTACATAGACGGAGGGCTCAAGGCAAACTTGCCAGTCTTGCAAGCAAAGGAACTCTTCCCCGGCCACCCGATACTTGCCATAAACCTCGCCAACACAATAAATCTTGAGAGGGAAGACATAAAAAACAACATTGATGTCGCAATGGCTTCCATAGAAATCTTGATGGACATCAAACAACAAGAAAATATCAAGGCAGCAGACCTGGTCATCACGCCAGACCTGCACGGAGTAACGACCATGTCCGACAGACCAGCAGAGGAGATTTTCGGATACGGCAAGGCAGCAGCGGAAGAAAACTTGGACAAGATAAAGCTCCTCGCCTCTGGCTTGGCAAAGCACGCAACACCAAAAGAGGAGATAATCGCCAGGAGAAGCCAACACAAGCAAAAGATCGTCCGCAAAATTCGTTTCTCCGGGGCAAACGAAAGTGTTGAATATTACCTCATGTCTCACTACAAAAAGATGATAGACAAGCCTCTTGAAATGAATGCAATCACTCAGGCGATATCTGACCTCACATCAAAATTCAACATAAAATCCGCCCACATTATTGTGAGGGACTTGGAGGGGGACGATGTCGCTCTTGACTTCAAGCTCGTGCTCCCTGCACCATATGAATTTTACATTGACGGCTTTGCCTCAAACACATACATCCACCGCTGGCTCTCTCTCGGACTCACACGCCACAATCTCTTCTACCCAGATGACAGGCTAAACCTTGAAACGAGAATGGGAACTGAATGGGGAGTTTTCCTAGACTATGACACAGCGAAGGGCTTTGAAAATTCCAATTGGAGCTGGGCTCTCAGTGCTCAGGAAGAAAATTACGACATCCGCAATGAGATTCAAGGGGTCACCTTTACAAACATTGAATAATGAATATTATACACAGAACCGACCC
>R07__coassemble_596_pt1 | contig 11726 bp, 13 predicted proteins | sample R07__metabat2_high_PE_033 | metagenome-assembled genome bin R07 | reverse complement strand
GCATTTTGAGTATAATTCCGCTCGTTCAAATATTACGCTTGTGTTGGGTCAGAAATTTACACAAATTGTGTTTTACCTAACGACAGCGGAGGAGGAATTAATATGTATGCAATAATTGAACAAGGTGGTAAGCAGTATCGTGTTGTAGCAGGAGACAAGTTCCGTGTTGAGAAGCTTGATGCGGAAGTTGGCACAGAGTTACAATTGGGAAAAGTCATTCTTCTTGGCAAAGACGATGAAACAGTCATCGGCACTCCATATGTTGATGGAGCAAAGGTGACAGCAAAGGTTTTGGAGAGTGGTAAGGACGACAAGGTCATTGTCTTCAAGTATCGCAGAAAGAAAAATTATCGCAAATTCCGCGGTCACAGACAGCAATACACACTCATCGAAATTGTTTCAGTGGAAGCATAGGAGGGAGGATTAACTTATGGCACACAAAAAAGGTCAAGGTAGTTCAACTAACGGTCGTGATAGTCAACCTAAGTATTTAGGCATCAAGCGTGGCAATGGTTCCTTTGTTAATGCTGGCACTATCATATTAAGACAAAGAGGAACAAAAATTCGCCCAGGTGTTGGGACAGGCTTGGGTCGTGACTATACGATCTTCGCAACAGTTCCAGGAACTGTTCATTTCATCACCAAGGCTGACCGTAAGTATGCAACGGTTGAAGAAATCACAATAGAAGATTGTGAAGCATAATTATTGTGCAAACTTTTTCGAGAGGCTAAGATCAAGATTTTTGACTTTGCCTCTTTTCTTTTGCAAAAAATTGGAGCAATAGATGAAATTTATAGATAAAATAAGGATGAAAATAGTTGCCGGTCACGGCGGAAATGGCTGCATGAGCTTCCTGCGTGAAAGGTTCAAGCCAAATGGCGGCCCAGACGGTGGCAACGGCGGTCACGGCGGAAGTGTTTGGTTCACAGCGACAAACAATTTGCAAACTCTTGCTGACCTTGAATATATGCACCACATAAAGGGCAACAATGGCGACCACGGAAAGGGAGCAAATAGGAACGGTGCAAAGGGCGAGGATGTAAATATCCTTGTGCCTTGTGGCACAATAATCTATGACGACGAAGCAAACGAAGGCCTAGCGGACCTCACAGAGCCTGGCGACACCTTTATGGCTGCTCGTGGTGGAAAGGGTGGCAGAGGAAATCGCCACTTTGCTTCCAGTTGCAGAAAAACTCCGAGGTTTTGCGAGCAGGGCAGACCTGGCGAGGAAATCACAGTCAGGCTTGAGCTCAAACTCATTGCTGATGTCGGGCTTGTTGGGCTTCCAAATGTTGGCAAGTCGAGCATCTTGGCTTCTATTTCCTCAGCGCAGCCAAAGATTGCGAATTACCCATTCACGACCTTGTCTCCAAATTTGGGAGTGCTTAACACTGGTGACGAGAAAATTGTCATTGCAGACATCCCTGGGCTGATTGAAGGTGCTCACACAAATAAGGGCTTGGGGCTTGCATTTCTCCGCCATGTGGACAGGACTCGCCTTTTGCTGCATGTCCTCTCGTTAGAGAGTGGAGATTTTGACGAAGTCGTGAAAAATTACGAGATCGTTAGTAATGAACTGGCTCAGTATGATGCTAATTTGTCAAGCCGCCCGACGCTCATCGTCTTGAATAAATCTGACGAAGTGGAAGAGGCCGACCTGCACCCCCTCGTTTCTCGCCTCAATAAATATTTTGAGCAGAAGGGTTTGCAGGTTATTGTTACAAGTGCCTTGACTGACGAAGGAATTGAGCCCTTGACGAGGGAATTAATCAAGTTTTCAAGAAACCACCCACGCCCGAAGAGCCTTGTCAAACTTTTTGCTTGGGAAAACAGGGATTATGAAAAGGACCCTGTCCGTAAGAGGACAAAAATTCAAGTCATTGCCTTGCACGGTGGTGGATACCAAATTCTTCACAGTCAATTGGAAGATGCTGCCATCAAGTATGATTTCAGTCAGGAAGAAAATATTGCTCGCTTCACACGACTACTCAGGAAATATAAGGTTGACGAATTGTTGCAACACGCCGGTGCAGTGGATGGTGACACAATCCGCATTGCACACAAGGAGTTTGTCTTCTATGCTGATTTCTACCCAAGTGACGAAGTGGAAGCAATAGGCGATTTTGACACGGAAAATGATGAAGAGTGAAAAGAAAATAAAACGCCTTGGCATCATGGGAGGAACATTTGACCCAATACACACGGGGCATCTTTTTGCAGCGGACACGGCGTATCACAACTTGCAACTAGACGAAGTGTTGTTCATCCCAAGTGGACATCCACCTCACAAGAATGAGGAATTTATTGTGAATTCCGACTACCGTTTGCAAATGGTTCGCCTAGCGACAAAGGACATTCCATATTTTGCCGTGTCAGACATGGAAATTACAAAAAAAACAAAAAGTTACACTGTTGAAACATTAAGTGCAATAAAAAACATTGCTCAGTATGAAACATCTGAACTATTTTTTATCACTGGGCTTGACGCTGTCTGTGACATTTTGACTTGGAAAGAACCTGAACGGATTCTTGAACTGTGCAACTTCGTTTCCATCACAAGGGCACATACGAGCCTGAAAAAATTCAATTCACTGCCCCAACGAATTAGGGAAAAAATAATCTTGCTCAGAGAACCTGAACTGGAAATTTCTAGCACAGACATAAGAAATCGCATAAGAAATCACAGGAGCGTCCGCTTCATGTTACCAAGTGAAGTGTATGAATTTATTGTTTCAAACAAACTATATGAGATAAAGGAGGAGACCAAGCATGGGAAAGCATAAATTGCTAATCACTATAATCTGTGCACTGATTGCCTTTCTTGGTGGTATGTTTCTGCGAATGCAAAACGAATGGCACCCAACGCAAAAGGGAATGTTGGATTTGCTCATGAAGGACTCCCAAAAAAAAGAAGAAGATTCTTACTATGAGCTTGTCAAGAATCAGGGGCGGTTTTATGTCCTTATAATCGGGGAGGATAATGTTGAAAATTCAAAGCGTAGCGATACAGTTTTGCTCGCTTCTATTGACATAGACGACAAGAATATCAGGGTTGTCTCTCTGCCTCGTGACCTCAGGGTGATGATCCCGGGGCACGGCACACAGAAATTAAACCATGCCTATGCCTATGGTGGGCAGGAATTACTTAAAGCAACTGTGGAACAATATCTTTCTGTCCCTATCCTTTACTATGTTGTTATTGATTTTGATAGCTTCCCACAATTTATAGATTCCCTTGGTGGTGTTGATCTAGAAGTTGACAAGAAAATGAAATATCGTGACAGGGCTGGAAACTTGAACATTAACATCAAGCCAGGCTTGCAACACTTGGATGGCAAAACAGCAATGGAGTATATCAGATTCAGGCACGATGCACTCGGCGACATTGGCCGTATTCGCCGTCAACAAAAATTTATAAAAAATGCCATCGCAAAAATTTATTCTCCAACTTCCTTGATTCAAATTCCGTCTCTCATCCGCAGTGCTCTGCAGATGTTCAAGACGGACATGCCACCTTCCTATGCAATAGGCTTGGCAAACTTTATCCACAAAGAGATTCCTCAGGAAAATATGTTCTTTACAATGTGCCCAGGTGTTCCAGACACGATAAAAAGAGTTAATTACTGGATAGGCGACACGGAGTCTGTTAATGTCTTTTTAACAGCTTCGCTTGAACAACTTCATTCTGGCAAGTTGACGAAGGTTGATAGCAGAGGCAAAGAAACAAAAATTCCATTTAGCGTTGCAAAGGTGCCAGAAAATGCAGATGGCACACAAGGTGATGGCACTAATAATGCCCCAGTGTTTGACGAAAACCAACTGAGGACATTGGTGCAGGGGATTTCTGCTGATGTCGCTGTCTTGAATGGCGATGGTAGGGCTGGCATCTGCAAGGTTGTGGCAGAAAAATTGCAACAACTTGGAGTTGACATCAGAGAAACTGGCAATGCAAAGCACTTTGATTATAATTTTTCAAATGTTATATACCCAGTGAATGCTTCTGTTGCCGCGATTAGCACAGCAAAAACATTGGGAGAGTTCTTTGGCATTGCTAATAATTTAGTAAGGGCGTCGGCACAAGCACATTGTGTCTCTATCGTTTTGGGGCATGATTACAAAACCACAATTTTGGACAAATTGAATGTCTATTTATCACACAGAAAAAGATAATTGGTGAAGGTTATGGCAGAAGAATTTTACAAAGAATATTTACCGATAATAAACGGCTTGCTTGACAAGCACGCAATAGAGGTTGACATTTATGACTTGTCAGAGGCGGCGAGCTTCACAGAAATTTTTATTGTCGCCATTGCTCGCAGTGTCACCCACAGCCAAACCTTGAAAGACCGTGCGGAGGAAATCCTTGACGACATTGGTGTGCCATACGCGACAGAGGGCGACAATGGCTCCAAGTGGATTTTGATGGACGGCGGTCACATTGTCATCAACATATTGACGAAAGAGGGGCAAACATATTATAATCTTGATGATCTTTGGGGCGATGTCCCAAACAAGAAATTTTTTGACCTCGACGATTAAAAATTAAAAAAACATTTGCGGTTAGGGGAACAAGGGAAATTATCCTTGACGGACGAGCCACTGTGAGCGGTTGAAAAACCGAAGTCAGATTACCTTCCGCGAATTTCGCTACTTGATTTGCCCGTGGAATTGAGTAGAGAAAAAAAGAAGAACCCACGGAGGGTTCTTTTTTTTATGGTTACGATTATTATGAAAAGGAAAATAGCACTCTTTGCAACTTTTTTGATATTTGTTTTGACAAACATTGCTTCTGCCTCGCCAAAAAGGATAATGTCCCTCACACCAGTAGGCACGGAAATTCTCTTTGCACTCGGGGAAGGAGACCGCATTGTCGGGGTTACACGCTTTTGTGATTACCCGAAGGAAGCAAAATCAAAACCAGTCCTCTCAAACTTTGCGGAGATAAATTACGAAACAATATTGCGAGCAAAGGTGGATTTGGTCGTCTTGCAAGATATGCACGAGCAGGCGTGTGAAGGTCTTGAAGCACTCGGCATAAAATATGTCATCGTGCGACAGAGTAGCATCAGGGATATTATGGAAAGCATCTTGCAAATAGGCGACATTTGCGGGAAGGAAAAGCAGGCAAGAGCTTTGCTTGCAAAAATGCAAAATGATATCTCGGAAGCTAAGAAAAAATCTTGTGCCAAGCGAAAGAAAACTGTTTTGATTTGTGTCTCGCGCGATATCACGGAGGACGAAATTTACAACCTTTATGTCGCAGGTAGCGATGTGTTTTACAATGAATTGCTTGAAATCATAGGGGCAAAAAATATAATGAGCGAGTCCCCTCTTCATTATCCTTTCCTTACAATAGACAGTTTGATGACAATCAAGCCTGATGTTATTTTTGACCTTGTCGGGACGGCAGAAAAATCCTTTGGGCGTGATATTAAACATAATGAAATCCGCCAAAATATAAAAAAAACTTGGCAAAGGTGTTTGCGTGCAAGAAATTTGAAGACGAAGGTTGTCCCCCTTCTTGGGACGAAATTTCTCCGCCCAGGTCCTAGGATTGGAGAAATTTTGCGTGCAATGTCCGAGGAGCTAAAATGATTTTGAAAAGAGTTGTCAAATATGGAAGCGATAAAAGTTGAAAATTTAACAGCAATCTTAAATGGGCGAAAAATTTTAGATGGCATCTCATTCTCTGCCCAGTCAGGAGAAATAGTCGCAGTCATTGGGGCAAACGGAGTGGGCAAAAGCACCTTGCTCAAATGTATGGGAGGGCTCTTGCCATGCGACGGGCAAGTTGTAATTTGTGGCGGAAATTTAAGAGATATGTCGGCACGCGAAGTCGCATTAAAGATTGCATGGCTACATCAATCTACAAGTGTTGACCTGCCATACACCGTTATGGATTTTGTCTCAATGTCACTCTTTGCAAAAAGGAAAATTTTTGAAGGAGCAAGGCAAGGCGACAGAGAAATTGTTACGCAAGCCTTGGAAATGGTCGGAGCTTCACAAATGGCTCATAGGCTCCTTAACTCATTATCCGGCGGAGAGAGACAGCGTGTCTATCTTGCTGCCACAATCGCTCAGGGAAGTGAAATTTTGTTCCTCGATGAGCCAACGAGTTTCATGGATATACAAAACACAAGACAACTAAATTTTCTCATGAAGCGAGCGAGGAACTTGGGGCAGACTGTCATTGTCGTAACACACGACATAAATTTTGCCTTGCAAATATCGGACAAAATCCTTGCATTAAAGGACGGCAGACTTGCAAAATTTGACAGAACGGAAAATTTCCTAGATTTAGAGATATTAAAAAATATATTCAGTGCAGATTTTGAATTTGCAAAGACACAAGGTGGCAAAACGATTTTGTCACTATGCTATTGAGGCTCACAATGAAGAAAAATACCTTTGTTTCAATTTCAATAATAATTTTTTCTCTTTGTTTTATTGCTTTGTGTCCGCTCTTTGGAGCAAGTTTTATTTCTCCTGTTTCCTTGCTTCAAGGTGACGAAACAATGATTAAAATTTTCCTCTGCCTTCGGTTTCCGCGAGTTCTTCTCGGCTTTTTTGTCGGGGGGATTTTGTCCTTGTGCGGCTTGATTTTCCAAGCTCTTTTCCGCAATTCATTAGCAAGCCCTGATATGCTAGGCGTCACGAGCGGTGCATCCTTTGGTGCGGTAACCTATATTCAAATTGAAGCCACCTTGTCAGCCTTGTATGGTTTGAAGAACGGATTGCCATATTTTGCTTTTCTCGGTGCTAGTATTGCAATAATTTTGCTCCTTGCTTCAATTGCCTTCAAGCGTGAAGGAGCGACAACATTATTTTTGCTGCTCCTTGGAATTGTCTTGAATTTCATGTTTTCTGCCCTGACAATGATTGTGCAATATAGCAGTGGCTTTTTGGATACATTTCGGATGATGCGGTGGACAATGGGTGGGCTTCATGTAATAAACTTTTCCCCTGTTGTTTTAATTGCTATCACGGCAATTTTCGTGATTATTGTTTCGTGGCTCCTTGCTCCGACACTTGACCTGATTTCATGTGGTGAAGAATTGGCTCAGACTCGTGGAGTTGATGTGAAAAAGGTAAAAATCACATTTCTCCTTCTTGTGTCGCTTGCTATTGCTGTTGTAGTTTCTCTCGCTGGTCCGATCGGATTTGTGGGGCTTATGTGCCCTCACATCACGAAACTTTTGCTCAAGAGAAGTCACAGGGGCTTGGTGCTTCACTCATTTTTCATCGGCGGCTCTTTTTTGATTATTTGCGACACCTTGGCACGGGGGCTCACTGCACCTAGCGAGTTGCCTGTCGGAGTTGTAACATCGTGCATTGGGGCACTTTTTCTCTTGGTGCTTTTGTTAAAAAAATAATTTGGGGGTAACACAATGTTTGATTTAATGAATCAGGGCGGATTTATCATGTGGATAATCTTTGCGCTTTCAATTTTGGCTCTTGCTGTCGTTATTGAAAGGCTCATATTTTTTGCCTCGTCAAGGTGTGACACAGAAAACTTGGTGAAAAATTTTGGCAAGGAAATTTTCGGCGGCAATAAGGACAATGCTTGGAGCGTGGTGAAGGAAAAAGACACCTGCTACCACCGAGTGTTCCGTGTCGCCTTGGCACATTGGGACATCACAACAGAGCAGATGAGGCTCCTGATGCATAGCATCGTCAGAGAAGAAATTTTCAAATTTCAGAAGAATATAGGCATCTTAGAAATTGTGGCAAAAATTGCACCGTTGCTTGGGCTACTTGGCACAGTGCTTGGAATGGTGAAAATGTTTCAGTCTTTGAATTTGAATGGGGCAATTAATGCTTCTGCTGTCACAGGCGGGATATACGAGGCACTCTTCACGACAGTTGCTGGGCTTATCGTCGCAATTCCTGTGGTGGCTGTGGCAGGGTTGCTTGCTTCACACATTGACTCCGTAGAGGACAAGATGGAGCAGATTGCCGATTATATTGTGAGAGAACATCTCTCGGAAAATTCAAAAAGTAACGAAACAGAAGGCAAGCATTAATGAGAAAAAAAAGCAGAATTGCTGAGCTTGATATCACATCATTGATAGATGTGCTATTTATGCTCATAATATTTTTTGTGCTGACAGCGAGCTTTGTTTCCACAAGCCTAAACATTGATTTGCCAAAGAGTTACAGTAGTTCAAGCCCTTCTAGCGAAGCTTCAAACATAATCACTCTTGACAAAACTGGTGCTGTCTTTTGGAACTCTCAGAAGGTAACAAAGGCAGAGGCAGCAAAAATGGCGAGCGAAGAATCAGAGAAAGGCATCTTGTTAGTGGCGGACAAAAATTTGCCATATGGTAGCATCGTGGAGCTATTGTCACTCTTGCAAAAGAATTGCCACACAAGCGTTGGGCTCGTGACAAGCTATTCAGAAGAATTATGAAAAAACTTTTATCAAACAAGTTTAATTTTATCTTGAAGAAAAAAAACGCTATTGCCTTGATATTTTCTCTCGCTTTTCATTGCATTTTTTTGATTTTGCTTGGTAATTTTGCAGTGAGTGAAAAAAAAATATTGAGTTTGCCTGTTAAATTAGTAACGATTTCTTCAACCAAGAAAAAAGTTGCGAGTAAAAGTGAAAATGCTGTCAATGATAGCAAAAATGTAAAGCCGCAAACAAAGACTGTGCAAAAAAAGCAAGTGGCAAAGGCTATAAATACAGCGGCAAATGCCAAGAGTGACAGTCAACAAGTTGCAAGTGCCACGCCAAACAATTCTGATTCTGCAATTTCTGGTGAAACTAGTGGCGAAGCGGTGAGTGCTTCTGGCGGTGATTCTACTGGTGCTATTAACTTCTCTTCAAAAAACAATGTTGGTGAAAGCGAAATTGAAGATATTGAAAAAGTTGTTGTTATCCACAAGGAACTTCCAAAATACCCTGTTTTTTCAAGGAAAATGAGAGAAGAAGGAACTGTTCTGTTGCTCCTGACTGTTGCAAATGGCAAGGTTCGCGATGTAACAGTGGAAAAATCATCTGGCTTTTCTCGCCTTGATTCTGCCGCAATACAGGCAGCAAAAAAATGGCGTTTTGAAGATGGAAAAAATTTTAAGGTAAAGGTTCCATTTTCTTTCAAATTATCAAATTAACTATTGCCAACAAAAAAATTTTGTATATAATACACACATAAGATTTGCATTGATTTTATTACTCCCTGCGGGTTTCGTGCGTAGAGGGATGAGTCTTGAACCTACAAATAATAAGACCCAGTTGGGTGGTCTATGAGATGATGGTGGAGATGCTTGCTTCATCGACCGATTCTGCTCATTCTGCCCTGAATTGTTTTTACAAACTGTGGTCAAGACCTCCCTTGTATCGGATCTGTGGGGATTTTTTTTGTCAAAGACACAGAATTTTATTGACAAATTGGGGTAAAAAAAATAAAATCACTTTGTTTCGCATAATTTTACCGAGAGGAGGTGCTCCCTTATGGGCGAAACGAACAAAAATATGGTAGAGAAGATTAAAGAAGCAGAGGCTCTTGCTCAAAATACAATCGTTGAGGCAAAGAAATCCGCTGCAACTTTAATTGAAGAAGCACGAATTAAGGCAAGCAACCAAGTGAAAGAAACGAGGCAAAATTGCTTTAATGACCTGCGAGGCAAGATTCAAGAAATTGAAAAACTTGCAGACTCACAAGTGCAATCGTCAATTGCAGAAGCCACAAAGGCAAAGGATTTGTTTGTCGCTAGTGGGCAAAGTGCAGTGGCAGATGTTGCGGATTGGCTTGCAAACGAGGTGATAAGGTCATATGGCAATTAGCAAAATGACGCGTGCACGGATAGCCGTGCATAAAACTGTTGCGACTGACTTGGCTCTTGAATTGCAAAAACTTTCCGCTTGTGAATTTATCAAAAAAACGGAAGTCTCAGAGCCTGCCATTGATCTCACTTTTGTAAGGGAAAAACTGCAGAAGGCAAAATCAATTTTCAAAACTCTTGAGCCTTTTGAAACAACAAAGCCAGATTCATTTGCAATGATGATGGGTGAAATGCCAGAAGAAACTCTGCAAAATCTTTTGAAGTTTTCTAGCGATTATGACATTGACACACTCTATGCTTCAACCTTGCAGGCTGACAAGAATTTGAAAGAGGCAAGTGCTGACATACTGGATCTCAAAACAAAAGAGGGTCAACTTCTGAAATTCGCAAAAATTCCTTATCCTCTTGATTTCTTCAATTTCGGCACAGGAACAACTAGGGGATTTATCTACGAAATTTCAAAAGCCAAGTCACAGGAATTTAAGTCTAGCATTGAAACGACTTTGCAAGGCCTATGCGAATGCACCTTGATTTCTGGAAGCGAAAAAGCCTCAACTGATTTGCTAGTCATTGTTGCTCCACAAACTTTGAGTGAGGCAATCAAAGACAAGGCAAATGAATTTTTCGCCTATTCCGTTAATGTTGAAAGTTGGATGAAGCTCACTGCAACGGATGAACTTTTCAATATCCGAGGGCAAATTGCTTCGCTGGAAGGGCAAATTCAAAAATACGAGGCGGATATTGCAAAATTAGCCGATGACAATTTGCCGAAACTACGCAAGGTCTATGACAGTTACAACATTTTGATTTCGCGTGAAGAAGCGAAAATCAGTGGCGAGCCAACGGAACAAGTCTTTGTTTGGGATGTTTGGATCTTGACTTCTGCTCTTGACAAGGTGCAAAAAATTGCTTCGTCCTTCGCAAACAAGGTTGTGCTAGAAGTTACCGAGCCAGAGGAAGGCGAATTGCCACCGACGAGCTTGAAAAACCCGAGCTTCGCAAGTTGCATGGAGCCACTCACAATGATGTATGGTGCTCCAACCTATGGCACTCCTGACCCTTGCACCATGATGGCACCGTTTTTCTTTCTCATCTTGGGAGTTTGTTTTGGTGACGCTGGTTATGGTCTTCTGCTTTCTGCTGTTGTGGGATATTTCCTCATCCGTCACAATATGCCACCTTTGCCACGCAAAATTTTTATTATTTTGTTTGTCGGCATGCTTTCCACTATTGTGGTTGGGCTTGTTACAGGCTCTGTCTTTGGAGATGCACTCACTGCTTTCAGTTTCCTTTCTCCCATTGCTTCGCCATTGCAGAAGGTGCAATTACTTGACCCAATGAAAGACCCTATGACATTCCTCGGAATTTCGCTAGTCATTGGCGTTGTCCAAATTGTTGCAGGGCTTTTGATTGCCATGGTTCACTCTTGGAAAAATGGCGACAAATTTTCCGCGATTTTTGACCAAGGAGCTTGGATAACATTTCTGCTTGGGCTTATTTGCTTCGCTGTCTTTTCAAGCATAGGGACAATGCCCACTGAGACAGCAATTTGCAAGTATGTCTCCATCGTTTCCGCTGTTGCACTTGTCTTGACTCAGGGCAGAGAAAAAAAGAATATCTTTATGAAGCTCGTGAGTGGGATTCTCAGTCTCTACGACATCACTGGGTATTTTGGAGACATTTTGAGTTACAGCCGTTTGCTTGCTCTCGGGCTTTCCGGGGCTGCGGTTGGGATGGTTATCAATTTGTTGGTCAATATGGTCTTGCCAATCAAATATTATGGTTGGATTCTTGCTATATTGATATTTGTTTTGGGGCATGGATTTAGTATCGCAGTGAACATCTTGGGTGCTTTTGTCCATGATCTTCGTTTACAGTTTGTTGAATTCTTCGGCAAATTTTATGATGCTGGTGGCAGAGAGTTTGCTCCACTCAGCAT
>R07__coassemble_571_pt1 | contig 12106 bp, 13 predicted proteins | sample R07__metabat2_high_PE_033 | metagenome-assembled genome bin R07 | reverse complement strand
GATAAGAATAATTTTTAAAATATTATTGTTTGTCGTTACAGTCATTTTCTTTTTGAATTTGATGCAATAGAAGAAGAAAAGAAAAACCGCCAACTCCTGCGAAAGTTGACGGTTTAATTAAATTAACCAAAAACTTTAGGGGTAATCGCTGTGAGCAACATCCTCTGCTCGTATTATACAAAATAAATTTATTTTGTCAAATTTTAGTTACTAACAGCTATCAGCCGACGGTTTTGCTTTAACAGCATACAACTATCGACTATCAGCTATTATCTGCATTCTTAATTAGATTCGCCTTCTCGGCTAGCTTGTCTGTCTTCCCCGTTTTGAACTATTAAGTATTTCTTAATAGTTGAATCAGGCTCTAAGGAAACGCTGAACAATTCGCGTTTAAAATAAAAAATTTCGACTCTTCGCCGAAATTTCACCCAAATCTTAAGAATTTTTATCAAATTTTAATTTTTTTAGCTTTTTTTGAGCCTAAAATGGCTCCTGAAAGGCTTGCTTTTAAAGCCTTTTCCGTCAAAAGGGTAGACTCATCCCCTGCAGAAATCATTAGTTCGCCCGGCTCTGGCACACATAACCAAATTAGCACAGGCAAATAAGACATTAAAACGATTCAAATTCTTGGAAATACCACGATAGACAACCTTGCAATAACCAAATTGTCTTTTCACAATCAAAAAAATATGCTCTACCTTACAACGAGTAGAATATTTGCGTGTTTCAATAATTTTCTCCAAATTGGTTCCTTCATAGTCTGGAGATGTTTTCAGCGATGAAGGGCGTTTGTTTGTGCGATACTCCACTGATGATAGATGTTTGTCTGACTTTATTTCTTCACGTTTGGCAATGCCAGTGTAACCTGAATCTCCATATACAACTTCGTCATCTGGGCGAATGAGATTGTGAGCTTGCGTAATATCATGCTTATTTGCAGGCGTTGCCGTGATTGTGTGAACATAACCGCTTCCAGCATCTACTCCTGCGTGAATCTTCATACCGAAGTAATACTGGTTCCCCTTCTTGGTCTGGCACATTTCCTCATCTCTTTTGCCCTCTGCATTTTTTGTAGAACTTGGGGCAGAAATAATGGTAGCATCAACAATTGTGCCTCCATGCATCATAAGACCAGCGGATTCAAGTCTAGCCTCTACATCCGCAAAAATCTTCTCGCCTATTTTATGCTCTTCAAGCAAATGCCTGAATTTGAGCAGAGTTGTAGCATCAGGAACCTGAGTGGTTACAAAATCTATGTGCATAAATTTACGCATTGCATAACTGTCGTATATTGCATCTTCAATCGCAACATCAGACAAATTGAACCAGTTCTGCATCAAATACATACGAAGCATGAGTTCTATCCCTCTTGTCGGGCGACCTCTTTTGCCACTTGGGTAATATGGTTTTATAAATTCGACCCATATTTTCCATGGGATTATTTTATCCATCATATCCAAGAATGCTTCTCTCTTGGTTTTCTTCTTTCGATTGGAATATTCTATATCGCTAAAAGTCTGCTGATTCATTGTCTGCACCGCCTTTTTTATTGATATTCGTATTATACCATTTATTGTGGTGCTTACCGTAACAAATTTCTTGATTAAATCAGCGTTTCCCTAATTCTGCGTTGCTTTTCTATAGTATTCATCCACAAGGTATTGTGGGCTCTCATACCACAGAACAGTTTCTGTGTTTTGCAACGCTACATACACAGGCGAAGTTGCAAACTTGAGGTAGGCATCTTCAAATGGCAGATTTTCCTTCTCAGCCAGGAGCTCCACAGTTGCCTTGATCTTCTCATAAACATCGAGTGTGATGTCCTGTCCACGGTAAACATATTTCTTATTCAACGGGATACCTCCTCACAAAACGCAGCTCTGCGATCGCCTCTGCTGTGTGAAAGACAACTTGGTCATTAACCTTTGCGTAGGCGAGCCTTTTTATCGCTTCCTCTGCTGTGTATATGCCCTGCACATACCTTGTAACGGTGAGCATTGTGTTGTCGTTTGCCACTGCACCGATCGTGATGTCAAAATCGTGCTGGACTCCGCCGAGTTTTCTGTTCTCCTTGACCATCTCAAGCCATTCAACGGTCAGACCGTCAAATTTTTTGATTCGCAGGTCAGCCCTAGGCTCAAATTCATAAACATACACATAGGCGTGGTCGCTCCCATTGCGGATTTTTTTGCTCCTTGCCCAACTCTCCGCCTGTGAACAAATCGCAGTGGTGTAAAACCCTATGCCAAAATCTCGATAGTTTGCCGATTTGCTAATGTCTATTTCGTCAAAAAGGCAATCTGTCCCATGATAGAGAGTCATCACATGTTTGCCCTTGCGAGGATGCCTTCCACCAAGGATACACTGTCGCGGATGTCCAGTGTGTGGAGCACATCGTATTGTGAGCGGAGGATGTCGGCGATGTCGTTCACCTTGAAAAGGGCGAGCACATCTGCAGTTGCCATCTTGTGAAGACAAGCATACTCCTCCGCAGTGGAGACATATATCAAATTTTCTTCATCATTTCTGCCCTTCATAAACTTTCTCCTCCTTCTTAATTCATAATTCTGCATTCTTAATTAGATTTTGCCTTGAGTCTCGAGCCTTGGGTCTCTCTCCGAGTCTAGAGTCTAGAGTCTTGAGTCTAACTCCACGCCTTGGGTCTAGGCCGCCAGCCCCATCTTAATTGCACTCTAAGTATTTTTTCACCATTGCACAGAATTGTGATGCTCGTTCCACCTGCACCTTGCGGCAAAGGTCAGAACTATACTCGCTCATAAATTTTCCTTCCATCTGCTTCAATATTTTTGAAAAATGGATACCAGGATTTTTTCTCGTCAAAGTCCTGTGTGTTGCCAATGGCGAAGGACACGACTTGATCTGTGGAAAGGCCGATGTCGCTGGATATCCGTGACAAAATTGTGCGGTATTCATAGTCCTGCGGCTGCCCGACGTTCAGCAAGACCATAATGTCTATGTCGGAGTCCTGGTCATTGTCTCCCCTTGCGTAAGAGCCATAGAGGATCACCTTGTCCAAGGCACTACCAAAGGACTCTTGCAGGTCAGTTGCCACCATCTGCAAAATGTTGTCTAGTTCATTTTTCGTGCACAAATCAAATCACTCCTTAACTTCAATTTTTTCTATTTAAATCTTCGTCATTTTAACTTCTATCAGCTAACAGCTATCAGCTATTATCCTTGAGTCTCCGAGCCTCGAGTCTTGAGTCTTTTATTTTCCCTTGGGTCTCCGAGTCTAGAGTCTAGAGTCTTTTGTTTTTTCCTTGAGTCTTGAGCCTTTTATTTTCCCCTATCAGTCTGACCGCGAGGTCATAGTCTTTTTGCTCGTCGATGTCTATTGCTTCCGCTCCGGCAACTTCCTGAATGTAGGGGCAAAATCCGATTCTGCGGTTGTGGAGAGTGAAGATTTCCTTCTTGAACATGTAGAATGCGGATGTTTCAACCCAAATTGGCTCCATGTCCTGTGTGCGTGGGACATCGTTCAGGTCATAGTTGATTGGCTCGCCACGGAACCACGCAAAGGTTTGCACTCGCTCGGCGGAGAATGCAGAGTCGTTCTCGCCTGTCAAGATATGGGCAAGGGCATTCTCGAGGGAAGAAACCTTGATGAAGGGTGATGTCGTGTGGGCTAGGACATAAGCATCGGCGTCAACTTCCTTGATGAACTCTCGGTAGATGTCAAAGCCCTTGACTTTGTCGCCGTCAAGCCACTTTGGCCTTTGCAAAAAGCGGACACCAGAAGGGATGTGCTTTGTCACTTCCTCATCTGAACAATAGACATACACCTCGTCTATTCCCTTCACTTGCAAGAGGGAATTGCAAACATGCCAACACAAGGGATGCCCTGCGATGGGCAAGATATTTTTGTGTGGCAACCTCATGGAGTTCAGCTTGATCGGGACAAGGGCAACGACTCTCATCACGCTGCCTCCCCGAGTCCAAGCAGAACACGGTGTGGGCGAAGGCCTACTTGTTTATAGGATTGCCCCCCCTTGCGAACCGTTGGTATCACTTGCTTCGTAAAGCGATGGGGTAATAAATTCTATTTTGATTTGATTGTTCAACTGCTTCAAAGCTTGTGCCATTACTTTATTATTTTTGATCTTGTAATCATCATTTCCTGCAAACTCAAGCGATTCAGAATAGTAGTTCTGTTCGTTTGATTTATACCCGTCAAAACCCGCCAATGCAACTTCCTTGATTCCAAGTCTAATGAGATTGTTTAATAGTAGTAGCAAGGCGTTATCGCTTTTGATGTTAGTTTTGCCAAGTGAGGAAGCAAAATTCAAAACATATTTTGCCTTGTGGTCATAGTCACTTACATTTGATGTGATAATTAATTTTTCCTTTAAGTCTGTATCCATTAATGATATATACCTCTTAGCATTGCTCAAAAATATGTAATCGCAATTGTATTCACTTGGATCACAATTGACAGCAATTACGACAGAGTTGTTCATGGCAATGAATTTTTTGACTTTTTTGCTCTCGGTCACAATTGAACTTCCAGATCCGAGCAATAAAATGCTTGCATCGCAAATTTGGGATTTTAACTCTTTTAAGGCTATACCATCATCAATTGCATTTGATTGATATTGCATATAAAGTTGTTCAATGTACTTTGCATCATATGAGAGTTTTTTGCTTTGTGGAACTTTTGCCAAGATAAGATTTATATCAGTAACTGTTAAGGTCTTTTTGTCAAGTAAATAGTTTACATAATTGGGATGGCATTGTTGCATTGCGGCAATATAAAAGTTATATTTATAACCCCAATAATGTTCACGATAGACATGACTCAAATTTGTTTCAAAGATTTCCAAATATTGATTTATGTCATACTTTGTGCCGAAGGTAGAATTCATATACAATGCGAGCAACTCAATAGCACAATTTCCAGCACTCTTGCCCATGCCATAAACTGACGCGTCAGCAACAATAGTGCGTTTAGTTTCTAGTTGCAGAAATTTCATTGTGTTACTAAAGGCTAATTGAAAATTGTTGTGTCCGTGGTAGCCAATTTTGATATCTGGTGATAAGTTGTTATCTAACAAATCAAAGTAATGTGCTAACTTTCTGTTATTGAGAAGACCATAGGTGTCCACAATAGAGAATGCTGTTGGGTGGATTTTGTTGATTTTCTGAATATACTCGAGCATCTCCATATCCGAGTAAGATGTTATTGAGACCGCTTGGATAAACAGTTTGTAGCCTTTGTCCTTGATGGCTTTGCAGAACGGTAAAGCTTCGTCAATTTTTTCCTTCTTGAAAATGACCCGAATTCCGTCAATAAATGTGTCTTTTGCAGGTGAAATATTATCAATGTTGCATGTTCCAAAATCAATCATTGCAACAGGCGTAGCGTGTTTTTTTTGCACACCCGCATAGATTTTGTTAAAAGATGTTGTGTCAGGCTGAATGCTCCTGTCCATATCAAATGTTCTTCTGTCGTCTAGGAAACCGACCTCAATAAAATCCACGCCTGAATCATCTAACCTTTTGTAGATACTAACAATTGTGCTATGCCCGAATTTCCAGTCGTTGATATAGCCACCATCTCGCATTGTGCAATCTAGCAATTTTATATGCTTCATTTAGACACCTCTTGTTTGTTGCAGTCGCATAAGTTCTCTTACAAGTTCCAAATCCTTGGGCGTGTCGACAGAGACATTTCTGCAGTTTACTTCCACCATTTTTACATCTATTCCTTTGTCTATAAAACGAAGAAGATCGCATTCCTCTATCTTTTCAATCAAACTTTTTGGAGTATCGTTATAGAATTTCAAGGCACTTTTTCTAAAAGCACCAATGCCAACAAATTTCATGTAGTCAAATTCCAACCCGCCTTTTGGAAAAGGAATCGGGCTCCTCGTTGTGTAGAGGAGAGTTCCTCTTGTTCCTGCAACAACCTTAATGTTTGTAAAGTCTATTACTTCTGGCGAAGTTTTGATTTTTGTCATGGCGTGAGTGACTTCAAAATCGTTATTTTGTGCTTCTCTTACAACAGCAGAAATAGCTTCCGGCTCAACGAGTGGTTCATCTCCACCAATAAATATATAAAGATCGGCACTAACTTTTTGAGATACTTCGTACATTCGTGATGTGGGTGTGTTGTGCTCAGATGATGTCATCAAGCAGTTCATGCCATTATCTTTGCAGACACTTGCGATCCTCTCATCATCAGTTGCAACAAAAACTTCGTCAATTTCCTTGACTTTTTTTACCTGCTGATACACCCACCAAATCATAGGTTTACCGCAGATGTCCGCCAATGGCTTGCCGGGAAATCTGCTGGAAGCGTATCTTGCAGGAATCACACCAATAATTTTCATATCATCACTCTCAATCTTTATTTATTTTTCCATTCAAATAATCAAAGGCTTCTTTATACTTTTGCTTTGAAACATCGCCAATGCAGTCAATGTGTGGCTTGGCGATGGCACGGAAGTCAATTTCACGGATGTGTTGCATCCTCTCTTCAAATTCACTCAAGGAAGAGAAGACAACCGTGCTTGGCATGGCGTGGTATGGCCTGCCGTCATTGTAGCGGAGCACACGCTTGCCCTGTGACATGTATGTGAAGATCATGGATGTTGTGCAACCAATTATCACAGAAGCATTACCGATGTCGCCAGTGAAAGTTGTAATACCCTCATCCACGCTGTATGCACTCGGCTTGTCTGTCGGGTGAAGGCGGACGAGTAAATGTTTGGAGTGTTGTTTAGCATAAGTTTCCGCTATCCTTATCATCTCAGCGTTCGCCTTGTGGTAAAAACGGGTATCACTAGCAATGGCAATCACGTCTTCATCTGGATTGTATGGCTCTTCCTCTATTTTTGGCTGTCCACAGACAATAACCTCTGGATCGCTACCAAACATTGGTGCCAATTCCTTTATGTCACTGCCAAGTGCCAAGAAATATTGCGAAGGGATTCTGTATAGATTAAATGTATTAGGATCTTTATAATCAAACCACGAGAACATGATTCCGTGGCTCAACACAACAGTGTTTATGCCATTTTTATTAGCAGCAAGCACAGCTAAATGTTCTGGTCTTCCTATATCGTAAAGCGTTACCAAAGTCTTTACGCCACTCCAATTATATTCAGACACGGCTCTCTTTAAGTCCATATTACGCACAAGATATAAATAGAGAATAACCCTTTCAAAAAAGTTCAAGGGGATATATTTCAAATTTTCATCATTCATAGATTCTTTTGGAATTTCAATATATTTCAACCTGGGGAAAAGTTTTATGCACCTGAATACATTCAGGATGTTGCGAAAATTTATGGTAAACACCTTTTTCAAAATCAGGTCGCCCTTGTCATAACTACATTGTTCCCTTACAATCGAGAAAAAGTAAGCGTGATCCGTTCTCGCAACAGTATTGAAAAACATCCAATGGTGCACTTCTCCAAGTAACCTGCAAGATCTAAAACAGAGGAGAAACAAAACACGAAGCACTTTCAAAACAGCAACTGTGTTTTGTGATTTTAATTCTGCAACTTCAAACAATAATTCTCTATCCGAAACCAAATAATCCATGATATCACCTCCATTTTTCACAGTAATGCAAAGCATTTACAATGTTATTCTTTACAGTTTGCCAATTTTTCCAAGCGATAGAAATTGCATAAATGGCTACAAACAGCAACCTCAACAAACAACTATCCTCAAAGCAATAAAACACGGCAACACAAACCAGCACCTGGATCGTCGGGGAGATGAAATGGGGCAAGGGGAAGAGTTCCTTGTTCAGATACCTTGCATATGCAAAGTGCAGGAAGAAACTGACAATGTAGGAAGCTAGGGTTGTGTATGCGGCAGCGGCATAGCCAAAGCGAGGAATATAAATGTAATTCAGCAGTATGTTCAGCCCTGCTGCAAAAACAGTGTTCAGGGAAATGACCACTGTGTTTTTGTGATAATGTTCAATTATTACATAGAATGTGTAGAGGTATATCACATAACTCGCTAGGATAATTGGGGGGATAATGCTTATGCCTGCCCAATATGCCTCGGTGGCAAGAAGCTTCACGAGCTCAGGGCCAAGCATTATGGCAAGGACAATCAGAAATGTGATGAAGGTGACATACTTCTTTGAAGCAGTGTTGATCTCGGAATAACACTTCGCCTTCATGTTCCTTAATACCCAGGGATCCCAAACACCGTTAAATGCTGTCGTGATCACAGTCGCTATCATACCGTAATTATACACAAGGCTATAAATGCCTGCCTCCTTATTGCCGATCATATGAGAAATCATAATTCTGTCTGATTGGGACAGAACACTGAGCGAGATCCCATGCAACACTAGTGGTGCAGAGATTTTCATGGCATAGGAGAGGTATTCCCTATTGAAGAGCATATGGCTCTTGCGATACACAAGAACTGCGATAAAGACGGCTGTCACAACATACACAAACATCGTGGGCAGGATCCGCCCCAAATATAGATGCGATGTCATAAAAAAGCGTATCACACATATAGCAATCGCAACTGAAAGCAGATTTGGAAGCATCATCAGGAGTGTCCGTGCTTTGTATCTGTATTTCATTTGCAGATACATCTTATAATCTTCGATATACATTGTCGCTGTGCTGTGCAGAATGCAAACAATCCCAATAGACACACCAAGGCAGGTTGGCACAACAGCATTAAACACGACAAAACACAAAATTGCGAAGGCACCTGCAAGCCCCGTATAGGTGATGATAACAGACATAAAGTCATCTATATTTTCCTCGTAATCAAGGAATGCCATGTGTATCCCCATATAGAGGACACACCCAATGAACATGCCAATAATACTAGTCCAAGCTGTATAAACTCCAACTATGCCATAGTCAGAAACAGAAAGAAGCCTTGTAAATATAGGGATCGTTAGAACTACGATCCCATTGTTTATTGCATTTGCTACGAAATAATAAAGAGCCATAAGTTTGTAATTATTTGTCATGTCAACTCTCTTCTTCTGCTTGGCGGAGCAATAGCTTCGCTGTTCTCCTAAGCCACAAGAAAAGGAGTGCCGTGGGGATGGCGAGCTTGCTACAATAATTTTAACTATTTACCTTGTTGTTGTCAACTTTTTGCAACATAAAATGCCGCAAGGATTTCAGTCTGTCGCTACCCCAGTCAAAAGCACCTGCCTTCGCTGCTTCTCCGATTTTTAATGAAACATATTCGTTTGTTGCCGAAAAATATGTGTGTAACTATTAGTGAAGCAAGTCGCAATCCTGCAAGATTTTTTCTATTGGTTGCCATATCATAAGAGACGGATTCTCTTCGTAATAACAGTAGCCGTTATATTGCTGGGGCTTATGTTGAAAATTTCTTGCTTTCATTATCGCCTTAGCTCTGCATATTGCATCTTTAACATCATTTAATGTAATCTTTTTCAGACAACGCTTAAAATTCTTTTCTCTCTTGTAGCTTTTAGGATTCTCAAATTTTTCTTCAAATGCACGATTAATATCCTGCAAATAGTCATCTCTGTTTGTCTTTGGTGGGTTGCAGTCCACTTTATGTAGCACCATCCAAAGTTCAAAAGTCAAATTGTTGTATGCTAAATTAAAATGTGCATTAGTATTTATTGTGGGTGCTAGCTTCATATCTGCAAGTAATGCTTTGAAACGTGATGAAAACTCTCCCTCAGAACCTTCAAAATCAACAATTTGGTATATCTCGGTTTCTTGTAGTAATGTTTTAGTTTTGACATAATCTAACGGGGCAATGGATTTCGTTTTATTAAGTGACACTCTGTGCGTGGCGGAATTTTCATCGTTTATCAACTTAGACAAATGCTCTAAATACCACCCCTCTGTTTCACCTTCGTATGTGAAATAGTATTTATTACATGTCTTACGCATTTTTCCCATCTCTTTTCAGGGTTTTGTTTACCATTTCTTCAAACAAGGGGGAAAAATCTATGTCTTTAATAGCACCATAACGGCTCACAAAATAATTTTTCATGTAGTCTCCTGCTTCGTGGCCTTTCTTCTCCTCCGATGTCACAAAGTCGGCAAGTGAGTAAAGAACGCTACCTTGGTCATTTTTCTCCACAAATTTTATTTCATCTTTCCTAAATACATTGGCATTCAGAAATACTGGATTGTGCGTGTTAAAAATAAGCTGTGCATGTTTTTTGTTGATATTATCATTGTGAAAAGCACTTATGATGCTCATTACCGCCATTGGGTGTAGCGATGCGTCAAGTTCATCCATCACTAATGTAGCACCAGTAACAAACGCATGGTGAAGGGCAGGAAAAACATTAACAAGGCGGGTTGTGCCAAAAGACTCAAAAATGTTGGATGGAATTAGCACTCCATTATCCTTATTGCTTTTTTTATACACAGAATACATACGCGGCATGTTTTTCTCGCCTTCTTTGTAATACCCAATTTTGTCCGAACATAACCCAAACATTTTGGCTGCTTTGTTTGAATATTCTTCTACATACAGACCACCTTTATTTCCAACGCTAGATGTCTCCATTATGTTTACAGAAGGTAAGACATAAAATTTCTCTGCTAACCACCGATTTATGAGCTTGACAAACTCTGGGGCAAAGTTAATCCTAAAAGCATTTTCTAAAAACAGGTCTTGCTCATCACTCGTGATGACTGTATTGTTATGTTTCTTCCACCACTCCGAAGCGGACAAATAATCAGATATGGGCAACAAATCATATATTGTTACATTCTTCTTTTCTCTCTTAAATACAAGAGTATTATTTACATTAAGTGATTCAAAAAGAACCTTTCTCCTACTCTCGTATCCTGTATCAAGAAAAGTGCCCAAATCCAAGGAAATGGCATAACTAATTTTATATCCCATTTCGCAGAATTCTATTTCAAATTCGCACGGCAGTTTTTTTCTTGCATGACAATTTGGAATAAGCTCAAGTTTGTAAGCTGCTTGATTGGGGGTAGAAGCATATTCTGCATTTCTAATATGTCCGCGTTTTATTATTTCTCGGATCGCTTCCATTGCACCAATTATGTTTGTCTTACCAGAAGCATTTGGACCATAAATGACAGATGTGGGTAAGACTTTGACTTCATCTTGTCCACACTTTTCAGACATAATACTGTATGCAAGTGTGTCCTCATCTGACACAGAACACATGTCAAATATTGCTTCTTCTGCAAAGGACTTATAGTTTTTGACTTTAAATTTAAGTAACATCTTGCACCTCTTCCAAACAACTTTTCCTTGTTGTTATACCTCGCTTGCTCGTGATACCTGTTCTATGACATTCCTCAATGTGTGCAATGCATTCGCTAATATTTATATGGCTGATCAGAAGTGATAAGTTAATTTATGCTTCATCATCCCGACACATCCGCACAGATGCATCCTTGTGACAACAGACCAGTAATTTTATTTTGTCTATTACCCCAAAATTTGCCCGACAATCGGGCTGGCAATGCTATATTTTCGCGTCTTGCCCCACCTTTTGAAGCCACAGGAAAAGGAGTGCCGTGGGGATGGCGAGCTTGCTGTGCTCATAACCTGCGAAGCCAATAAGGAGACACAATAAAAGCATAAACCCCACAAATATTGCATCATCGTCGCTGGTTAATTTTCGTGCATTTTGCAAGCACAGAACAATACAAAGTATGTATGGTAACATGAACAGAACAAGACCAGGCACCCCACTTGCATTTGTCTGAGCAAGATACAAATTTCCAACAGGGAAAATTGCGGTGCTTGCATTGTCATCCGTTGGGTGATGCGTCCAATTTTGGATTTCACGATTTTCTTTCGCCCAATCTGGAAGATTATCAAGGCGATATCTGTCGTCCAAGTTTATTCCCACTCCAAAGACAGGATGACTCTTCAAGAGGCAAAGGCTGGCATAGCATCCTGCATTGCGAGTGTTGTTTGAGCGTGTGTCCCTTTCCACTACGTTAAAGAAATTGTCGTGCATATAGGTTGATAAGGTTGTTAGGAGTTCGGGCTTTGGGGCAGGAGCTGGTGTCGGTGCAGGAGCTGGTGACGGTGAAGGTGAAGGTTAATCATAAGGAGAATTCTCATCGTCAAACTCTTGAATCTAAACATCTACAAGAAAACGATAAAA
>R07__coassemble_561_pt1 | contig 12260 bp, 10 predicted proteins | sample R07__metabat2_high_PE_033 | metagenome-assembled genome bin R07 | reverse complement strand
CGCCAGACGGAGACTCACTCTACAAATATGTCTCGCTCGATGGAGTCATAACAAGGGAGGGCAATATAAATATGTCCTTGCAGTCACAGGTGAATATAAAATCCCTGAACTCATTCCTAGATGCTTCAAATATGCTCCTGCAACACGGAGTGAAAAAATTAACCAAGGATAAAGATTTTGACTCTGGAGAAATCCTTGGCGGAATGCTAAAAAGCCTCATCAAGGGAGTAGCAAAGAGAGAATATCGCATCATTGATATGCACATTGGAGGCACAATTGACGAGATAAAGTTTTCAAATTTGAAATTAGAAAATAACAAAGTGAACGATGTGATAGCAGACATTCCACACTCGTCAAACGACCCAGATGCAGAAGCAATGGGACTAAAAGGTGACAGATCTATATCATTCAAATACTCGATTCCAATTGGACCCACCACAAGCACAAGGCAAGAAAATGGTGGACTCTTGAAAGATCCATTTGGCACAATTCTTGACGGATTGAACTTCAAATTCTAGGCTCAGGAGATTGACATATGGCACATGACCTCAATTTAATTAGAAATTTCAGCATAATTGCCCATGTTGACCACGGCAAAAGCACATTAGCAGACAGACTGCTCGAAGCAACAGGCACAATAGACAAAAGAAACTTGAAAAGCCAAATGCTTGACATGCTAGACCTTGAAAGAGAAAGGGGCATCACAATAAAATCTGTCCCAGTCCGCATGGAATACAAGGCCCGCGACGGAAAAACATACACTCTGAACCTCATTGACACCCCGGGGCATGTTGACTTTTCCTACGAAGTTTCACGCTCTCTCGCAGCTTGCGACGGTGCAATCTTGGTCGTTGACTCCACACAGGGCGTTGAAGCACAAACTGTCGCAAACAGTTACCAGGCGATAAACCTAGACCTTGAAATTCTCCCAGTCCTCAACAAAATTGACCTGCCCTCCGCACATCCCGACACAGTAAAGCAGGAAATAGCAGAAATCATCGGGCTTGACGCCACAGATGCAGCGGAGGTCTCGGCAAAAACCGGCATGGGAGTGCCAGACCTCTTGGAGCAAATTGTGGAGAAAATCCCTGCTCCAAGGGGAGACGAAACAGCACCACTTCAAGCACTGATTTTTGACTCCGTTTACGACAACTACAAGGGGGTCATCTGCTACATTCGTGTCGTCAATGGCTCGATAAAAGCCGGCGACAAGGTTCGCTTCATGGCAACCGGTGTTGACTATGATGTTGACGAAGTCGGAGTATTCAAGCCAATTCAAACAAAAACAGATGTGCTCCTCCCGGGTGATGTTGGCTACATTGCTGCCTCGATAAAGACAATAACAGAAGCCCATGTGGGAGACACAGTCACAAGCTCAAGCCACCCAGCGTCACAGCCACTAGAAGGCTACAAAAAGGTAAAGCCAGTCGTCTTTTGTGGATTTTACCCGATAGAGCGAGAAGACATAAACCTCTTGCGTGAGGCACTTGCCAAGCTCCAAATCAACGACAGTGCAATTTCCTATGTGCCAGAAAATTCCGTGGCACTTGGCTTTGGCTTCCGTTGTGGCTTCCTCGGGCTTCTCCATATGGAAATAGCACGAGAAAGGCTCACTCGTGAATTTGGAGTTGACCTGATTGCAACCTCGCCAAATGTCGTCTATCAAATTGTCTTGACAGACGGAAGCGTGATTGAAGCACACAAACCGTCGGAATTTCCAGACGCAACAAAGATAGAAGAAATTCGTGAGCCATACATCAAATTATCAATCTTTATTCCAGAGGCTTTTGTCGGTCCTGCCATGCAACTTTGCCAAGAGAAGCACGGCACATACGACGGAATGGACTACTTAACTCCAGAAAGGGTTCGCCTCTCATACAAGATGCCACTTTCAGAATTTATCCTTGACTTTCACGATAGGTTAAAATCCTGCACAAGGGGCTATGCGTCCCTTGACTATGAGCATATTGGCTTTGTTGCTGCGAAGCTCGTCAAGGTGGACATCTTGCTTCAAGAAGAGCCAGTTGACGCTTTTTCCTTCATCTGCCACACAGAGGACGCATACCACAGGGGCTTTGCACTCGTCGGCAAATTGAAGGAACTGATTCCACGCCAACTCTTTGAAGTGCCTATTCAGGCGGCAATCGGCAAAAAGGTAATCGTCAGAATGAACATAAAGGCAGTGAGAAAAGATGTGCTCGCAAAGTGCTACGGTGGCGATGTTACAAGAAAACGCAAACTCCTTGAAAAGCAAAAGGAAGGCAAAAAGAGAATGAAGCAAGTCGGGCGTGTTGCCATTCCTCAGGAAGCGTTCCTCGCCTTCATGGATGTTAGCAAGAAGGAAGACTAATGAAGAAAACGATTTCACACCTCTATATTCATATTCCCTTTTGCTTGCAAAAATGCAATTACTGCTCCTTTGTCAGCTTTGAGCACAAGCCATTGGCTGATATTGAAGATTATTTTGATGTTTTAAGGCGAGAAATCCTTGTCGTTGCAAGAAAATATCAACTTTCTCTTGATACACTCTACATAGGTGGTGGCACACCGACATTTATCCGCCCCTATCTTTGGAAAGATTTTGCGGAAATTCTTTCAAAAAACATTACCATGAACGATAATGCAGAAGTTACAGTTGAAGTGAACCCCTGCACATTGCGAAAAGAGCATTTTGAAATTTTCCGAAAAATTGGAGTGAACCGCCTGAGCATTGGAGTTCAAAGTTTTCACTTATCATTGCTCAGGGAAATGGGGCGTTGTCACACTGGGTGGCAAGCTCGTGACGTAATAGAAGACTGCATAAAAAAAGGCTTTCGCACAAGTGGCGACCTGATATACTCCCTGCCTCACGAAGATTTCACCGCCTTTGCGGACGACCTGCAACAACTTGTGGCTACTGGCGTGGGGCACATCTCGCTCTATCAACTATCAATTGAAAAGGGCACTCCATGGGAAAATATGCCACCAGAGACCATGACAGACGGCTATGCTGAATATCGCTACGCAACCTGGTATTTGAAAAAGATGGGCTATAAGCAATACGAAATTTCCAACTTCGCAAAGCTAGGTGAGGAAAGCCGCCATAACATATCTTACTGGACAGGCGAAGATTACATAGGTGTTGGGCTCTCGGCAGCAAGTTTCGTAGGCGGCACCAGATACCAAAACACCAGCGATTTCGAGACTTACCTAAATTCTAGCCCATTTCTCCGTTTACCAATTGAAATGTCAGAAAAATTGCCAAAGGTCAAGGCTGCTGGCGAAGCTGCAATGCTCCTGCTCCGCACAAGTGACGGCATAGACAAGGAAAAATTTATCACTCGTTTTAGCGAAAGGCAATATAACAGAATTGCAAAAAAATTAGCAACTTTCCCGCCCGAAATGGTTGTGCAAAATGACCAAGGCATTCACTTAACAGAAAAGGGGATGCGTGTTGCAAACAGAATTTGGCAGGAAATATTATAGAGGTGAATTGCGTGACTGAGCATAAAATCAATTGTCCAATAAAGTTAAACCTTACTTTATTTGTGACAGACAAACGCCCAAATGGCTACCATAATTTAATTTCTGTTTTTTACAAAAAAAATGCACCAGAACTATTGACGATAAAAGAAAATAACTGTAAAATGTCAGCTGACACTTTGAGTGTCAAAAACGCAATTATAAATGGCGAAAATTTGATAACAAAGGTCTTGAACTTCGCAAGGCAAAAATCTCCAACCTTGCCCCATTTTGACATCACGCTAGAAAAATTCTTCCCCACAGGCAGTGGAATCGGTGCAGGAAGTGGAAACGCAGCAGCCTTGCTTGACTTTCTTGCTACAAACTATGGTCTCGATTTCTCGCTAGAAGCCCTAGAAACCCTTGGGGCAGATATTCCTTTTTTGGCACAGCACTCCCCACTTGCATTGGTTCGTGGTGTGGGAGAAATTGTTGAACCACTGGATATTGACTTGCAACTTTCAGCCTTGCTCCTTTTCCCAGATTGGCAAATAAACACTGCCGAGGCTTACAGAAAAATTGACGCAGCGAAAAAAAACACAATTGTTACAGACAAAGAATTAGTGGCAAGAAGCCTAGAAATAATCTCCCTCTTGCAAGCCAAAAAACAAGTCGGGCTTTTGCCAAATGACTTCTGGCAAATTGCAAGGGAGCATCACAGTGAATATGACATTTTGGCACGAGACGCAAGTATTAACTCTATGGCCTATGGGCTTTCCGGAAGTGGAAGTTGCTTTTTTGCACTTTATGATTCAAATCAGTCAGCAATGTCAGCACTAAATCATTTCAAAAAATATAAATTTATAACGAAAGGTCAGGTAATTTAAAATGCGCGGTCAAAGAAATCTTCGCCTCACAAAATTATTAACTCAAATGTTGCTACACCCCAATGTAACTCAGCATCTTATTGACTTTGCAGTTGATTTTGATGTTTCAAAAACGATCATCAGTGACGATGTAGTTGCAATTGACACATCTCTGCGAGAACTCGGTTTAGGTTATGTCTTAGTTGATAAAGGCAGAAATGGTGGCGCACGTTTCGTCCCATTTCTTAGCAAGGAAAACAGAGAACAGTTTTTGTCTGACTTGGCTAAAGAGCTTGGCAAATCTAAAAGAATCCTTCCTGGTGGACTGATTTATTACAGTGACTTGATTTTTCAGCCAGACATTGCACAAAAACTTGCCTTTTGCCTTGCCAGCCTATATGATGATGTTAAAATTGACACTGTCCTTACAAGCGAAGTGAAGGGCATTCCAGTTGCCTTGTATCTTGCACAGGCACTTAATGCTAAACTTGCAGTCTGCCGTTTCCGTAATCGTGCAAGTGACGGAGCTGCCATGGCTGTCCATTATCCAACATCCAATGGCGATGTCCGCACCATGTATATGGGGACACAACAAATGCAAAAGGGCACGAAAGTCCTTATAATGGATGACTTTCTCCGCGGGGGGAGCACAATTACAGGAATGGCTCTCATGGCTGAACAATTCAAGGCGAAGGTCGTGGGAGTTGCCACAATCATTGCAAATAAAAAACCTAAATTAAAAATAGATAAGAGATACTCCTCTCTTCTTACATTCTCCACAGATGAATATGGTATTACAAAATTATCAGTAACACACAACGATTAAAAAAGATGGTCTCGCTTCAAATGAAACGAGACCATCTTTTTGTTTATTTTATTACAGAGTTAAGCCCTTTTCAAAGGCACGCTTGTTTAATTCGAGTAATTTCGCTGGAATATTTTTTTCTAACACGCTACTCCAGTCAAGGTTTTCCAAACCAATTCCAGCAACAAGAGCCCCGAGCAAAACGATGTTCTGTGCCTTTGAATTGCCAAGATTCTCTGCAATTTCAAAAGCATTAAAAACTTTCGTGTCTGGCACAATTTCTTTCAACCTGTCGGTGATATCTGTTGGATAACTGCATGCACCAGTAATGACAGGCAAGGAATAAATTTCGTAATTATTAACGATGAGTTTGCCACTCGGCTTCAAGTAGTCAAGGTAACGACTTGCCTCAACCTTTTCAAATGCCACCAAGATGTCCGCCGTCCCCTTTGAAATTATTGGAGAATCAACATATTTTCCAAAGCGAACATGTGTTGTGACGCTTCCACCACGCTGGCTCATACCGTGAATTTCAGACATCTTAACATCATAACCAAATTGGAGCAGTCCTTGGGACAATATTTTTGAAGCAAGGATTGTCCCCTGTCCACCAACTCCAACGAGCAAAATGCTTTTTGTTTCCTGTGTCATAACTAGCCCTCCCTCTTTATTGCCTGCTTCGGGCAAATCTGGGCACAAATTTCGCAACCGTTGCACATTGTTTTGTCTATCACAATCTCGCCACCTTGGAAGCTGAGGGCTGGGCAACCTGCCTTCATGCACATTTTGCATTTGATACAACGCTCCTGGTCAACGAAGCACTTCATATTTGCCCGTTCCTTCATAACGGATTTTATCAAGGCACATGGTTGCTTTGCGATGATCACAAAAACTTCCGTGGCAACGCGTGCCTGCTTTAATGCTTCTCTCGTCTGCTCCAAATTATATGGATCAACAATTTTTATGTTCTCGTCCTTCACGCCACAGGCACGGCAAAGGGCTACGATATCAACCTGGTGAGTTGCTTCTCCTTGCAGAGTGCGACCTGTCCCCGGGTTCTCCTGGTGTCCTGTCATGGCAGTTATCCTGTTGTCGAGTATCGCAACAATGATAGGAGCTTTGTTCACAACTGCATTGATTAGCCCTGTGATGCCTGAGTGAAAAAATGTTGAGTCACCAATGACTCCGAGAAATTTCTTGCCATTTTTTGCATAGGTTTCCGCGTGGGCAAAGCCACTGGCGAGCGAAATTGAGCCCCCCATGCAAACGCAGGTGTCTATGCTTGAAAGTGGAGGCACAGAACCGAGCGTGTAGCAACCAATGTCACCCGTCACGACAATATCCTTGAATTTTGCAACTTCAAAGAAAAATCCTCTGTGAGGACAACCGGGGCAAAGCACAGGGGGGCGTGGAGGCAGGTCAGCCCCATGGTCAAGGTGCTTTTCCTTGTCACAAACGCCGAAAGCCCCAGCAATAATGCCAGCATCAAGTTCACCTTCCCAAGGGAGAAGTTCTCTGCCGTGGCACTTAATGCCAAGTTGCTTCACAAAATTTTCAAGGTATGGCTCATTTTCTTCGATAACATAAATGGTTTCAAATTGAGCCGCAAATTCAGCAATTTTTTTCTTTGGCAATGGATAGGTGAAGGCAAGTTTCAAGTAAGAAACTGTGTCCCCAAACACTTCACGTGCGTGGTTATATGACACGCCAGATGTAATTATGCCGATACGCTTGTTGCCATCGCTAGCAAACTCAATGCGGTTGAGTTCCGTGCTTTCTGAAAACTCTTCCAAAGCCTTCAAGCGTTTTGTTAGGTCAGCTTTTCTAGTCTTTGCATTTGCAGGAGCCATGACATTTTTGACCACATTTTTCACATAAGCAACAGGAGACTTTTCTGTTCTCTCGGAAATTTCCACTACTGTTTTGCTGTGGCAAATGCGAGTTGTCATGCGAAATAACAATGGTGTATCGTATTTTTCTGAAATGTCAAAGGCGAGCTTCACAAAGTCAAAAGCCTCTTGGCTGTTTGAAGGCTCAATCATTGGAATATGTGCGTGGGGAGCATAGAGTCTGTTGTCCTGCTCATTTTGCGAACTGAACATTCCTGGGTCGTCCGCTGAGACAATAACAAGCCCAGCGCCAACGCCAATGTATGCCATTGTGAAGAGTGGATCTGCTGCAACATTGAGCCCAACATGCTTCATCGTAGCGAGGGCTCTCACTCCTGCAATGGAAGCGCCACTTGCAACTTCCAAGGCAACCTTTTCATTTGGAGCCCACTCGGCATATATATCTTTGTGGAGTGCAAGATTTTCCAGGATTTCTGTTGAAGGTGTCCCGGGGTAAGCAGAAGCGACGGAAAGCCCAGCCTCCCAAGCTCCACGAGCTAACGCCTCGTTGCCAGTCAATAACTGTTTCATGAATTGCCTCCTAAATTTTTAACTTCATCTGCATTTTTTCTTTTCATAAACCAACTCGACACATCTATTCCAAGCAGACCGCTCGCCACATAAATTGCACAAAGGACAAACAAAACACCGCTTTTTATTAGGTAAGTAAGACCACCTACAATTGCGAAAAATATCAAGGCTGCAATGCGGTTTATGTTTTCTTTTTTTATGTTTTTAGAATTTGCGTAGGTTATGTTTGACACCAAAAGAAAACCAATTACACAAGTGCCAAATGTTGCTATCTGTGGCGTGATAGGCAAAGCAAGCAAAACAGAGGAAGCAAGTGTCAAGGCACCTGCAGGAGTTGGAAGCCCACAAAAATATCCCTCTGGAACATTGGTAGAAATGTTAAACCTTGCAAGGCGAAGCACACTGCAAAGGGCGTAAAATGAAGCTACAAAATGCCCTACAATTCCCATTTCCTTGAAATAAACCATATAGACAAGAAATGCAGGGGCAACGCCGAAACTAATTGCGTCCGCAAGGCTGTCAAGTTCCACACCAAAGGAAGAAGAAGTGCCAAGTTTGCGTGCGATTCTGCCGTCCATAAGGTCAAAAAAGCAAGCAAAAAATATTAACCAAGCTGCCTGACTTGCCTTTCCATTACTAGCAAGAATGAGCGATGACATTCCGCAAAAGATGCTCCCACTTGTGACGGCATTTGGTATCACCATCTTGACAGGAAATTTTTGCTTCTTGTTCTGTTTGTAATGTTTATTTTTGTAGTAATTTTTTTTGTTGTCTTGTTTCTGTTCCATCTTCCGTCCTATTCACCAGCCTTGCCAGTTGCAACTATTGTTGTGCCAGCTAGCACCCTTTGCCCAATTTGAACAGTTGGGGTGATGCCATTTGGCAGGTATAAATCAACCTTTGAACCGAGTTTTATCATGCCATATCGCTCGCCTCTCGCATATTCGCAACCTATATCTGCATGAAGTGCGATCCTGCGGGCGAGAATTCCAGCAATTTGAACGACCATAAAGCGACCAAATTTGCCTTCCGCTCCGACATAAAACCGCTCGTTTATCTCGCTTGCCTTCGGTGCAATGGCAAACCATTTTTTACCTGGCACATATTCTGTGTAAATAACCTCCCCATCAGAAGGAAAGCGATTCACATGCACATCCGTGCCGTTCATAAAGATGCCAATCTTTGTGGCTTGCCCCATAAAATCAGTTGTCGTTCGGACAATTTCAACCACCTTGCCATCAGCAGGCGAGAGGAAATCGCTTTCTACCAATTCCCTTTCTGGCATTCTTTCCGGGTCACGGAAAAACCAAAGGAAAAAAACAAGGACGACAAGGAATATCCCCCCGAGAATTTTTGAGCCAAGAAAGGAAGTTACAGCCAAGGCAAGAAGTATTGCAATAGAGGCGAAACCATCTTTTGCTATCTTCATCATCTTGCCCCTATTCGTCATCTTGGTCTGAGCTATCAATGATGCTCACATCGCAAACGCTGTCGCCCTCGTCAAGAGAAACAACAGTGTAACCAGTGGCAGTGCGAGACAAGACGGAAATTTCCGCAGCACCAATACGAACCATTCTGCCCTTTGTGGTGATAACAAAAAGTTCCTGGTCATCTTCAACACCCCAAGCACCGATCAAGGAGCCAGTCTTTTGGTTGAGTTTCATTGTCTTCACGCCAAAACCGCCTCTGTGGTGGCAGGTGAACTCGTCATAACTTGTTCTCTTGCCAATACCGTTTTCCGAAACGAATAGCACCTTTTTCTTGTCGGAGACAACATCACAACCTACGACAAAGTCGCCTTCATCAAGCCTGATGCCAAGCACACCACGAGCAGCCCTGCCAAGGGGACGGAATTCTTCCTCGGAAACGCGAAGTGTCTGCCCAAGCCCTGTTGTGAAGAGGAGCTCGTCTGTGCCACTCGTGAAGCAAATTGAGGCGATGCTGTCGCCATCTGCAATGCCAAGCACACGGCGTCCAGCTCTGTTTAGCCCATCAAGCTCTGCAATGGGCAAACGCTTTGCTGTGCCGTTTTTCGTTAGGAAGAAAACAAATTTCGCTCCGTCAAGGTCGCTATCCTTCATGGCGACGACCTTTTCATTTTCTGCCAAGGGAACAATTGTGCCAATGAGTTTGCCCTTACCTGTCTTTGGCTCAGGTAATGTCAAGCCACGAACGCCAAACACCCTGCCACTCGTTGTGAAGAGGTATAGTGTGCGGTGGGTTGTCGTGGTAGCAACAGCAGAGATGATGTCCTCTGCTCTTGTTGGAGCACCCTTAACTCCCTTGCCACCACGCTGTTGCACGCGGTAGTCGTCAAGGTTTGTGCGGCGGATGTAGCCATCGTGAGTGAGGGTGACGGCAATGGTCTCCTCTGGAATGAGTTGGTCTGCCGTTGTCTCTTCCACAGCATTTTCTATGTCTGTGCGTCGTTTGTCGCCATAGGCAGCCTTCATGTCTTGCAATTCCTGCTTTATGACAGAATCAAGGATAATGCTACTGGACAAGATGCTATTGTAACGCTCAATGTCCATCAAAAGTTGTGCAAGCTCTGTGTCTAGTTTTTCTTTTTCAAGTCCTGTCAGGCGTTGGAGCCTCATGTCAAGGATTGCCTGTGCTTGAATTTCGCTAAATGCAAGTTGCTCTACGAGGTTGTTTCTCGCTTCCTGCCCAGTGGAACTGCCACGGATTATCTTTATTACTAGGTCTATTGAATCAAGAGCTTTTAACAAGCCCTCCACGATGTGGCGTCTGTCTTCTGCCTTCTTCAAGCGGAACTCTGTGCGGCGACGGACAACATTTCTCCTGTGGTTTAAGAAGACATTTATCAATTCTATCATGGAGAATTCTTTTGTCGTGCCATCAAGCACTGCGAGGTTTATCACACCAAATGTGCTTTGGAGTTGCGTTCTGTTGTATAACTGCCTCAAAACAAGTGCTGGGTCTGTTCCACGAGAAAGCTCAATGACAATCCTCATTCCGTGCCTGTCGGACTCGTCACGAAGGTCGCTCACGCCATCAATTTGTCCCGTCTGAACACCCTTTGCTATCGTCTCTATCAAGGTGGTTTTATTCACCATATAAGGAATTTCTGTAATGACTATGGCAGTTTTCTTGCCCTTTTCTTCAACTTCTGTTCTGCCACGCACGACAATCCTGCCACGCCCTGTGCGGTAGGCGTCTATAATGCCGTCACGCCCGAGGATAATTCCACCTGTTGGGAAGTCGGGTCCAGGGATGTATTGCATAAGTTCGCCGAGCTCGATGTTAGGATTGTCAAGTACTGCACAGCAAGCATCAACCGCTTCGCCTAGGTTGTGTGGAGGCATATTTGTTGCCATACCGACAGCAATGCCTGTCGTGCCGTTTATAATCAAATTTGGCAATTTTGAAGGGAGAACCACTGGCTCTTGCAAAGATTCGTCAAAGTTTGGCATCCAGTCAATTGTGTCTTCTGTGATGTCTGCGAGCATTTCTTCGCCCATTGCGTGAAGCCTTGCTTCTGTGTAACGCATAGCGGCTGGTGAATCTCCGTCAATGGAGCCAAAGTTACCCTGCCCATCAACAAGGCAATATCTCATGGAGAAGTCTTGGCTGAGCCTTGCCATCGTGTCATAAATTGAGGCATCACCGTGTGGGTGATACTTACCCATCGCTTCACCGACAATACGGGCAGATTTCTTGAAGGCGGTATTGTGGCGGACACCAAGCTCAAGCATTGCATAGAGCACACGGCGTTGCACTGGCTTCAAGCCGTCCCTTGCATCCGGCAGGGCACGACCGATGATGACGCTCATTGCGTAGTTGATGTAGCTTGTCTTTATTTCGTCTTCCACTGGCAGGTTTATCACTCTGCCTATTTCAAAAAGTCCACTTTGTTTTGAATTTTTATCCATTTATTCCACACTTCCTTTTCAAAACTAATCGTTTCTATGTTTATGTAGGGGTTGGACAACCTTGCCATTTACGGGCGAAGAAAGCACAAGAGATGTGTTTGTTACACCGTGGATTGCAACTTCTCGCAATATTTCTTCCAATCGCTCCATGCTACCAGAGACAATTTTTAGTATCATGCCATCTGTGCCTGTAACATGGTAACTTTCAATAATTTCTGGCACATTTTGGACGAGTTCCTCCAATGCTGGCACCTTGTTTGCAGTAATAACGACACGCACAAAAACCGTGATGCCATAGCCAATTTCAGGGTAATTCACGATGGCACGAAAGCCCTTTATAATTCCGTGCTCTTCCAACTTTTTTATTCTGTCTGCAACAGCAGGAGAGGACAAACCAACCCGTGTCGCAAGATCGTTATAGGAAATTCGTCCTTCTGCTTGCAAAATCTCCAAAATTTGGCAACCAACCTTGTCCAGCAATTTTCCCATAGCCACACCCCACTCTCATTCTACTGCGAATATTTTACACCACCAAGGCAAAAAAAACAAGGCAAAAGCCTGTTTTTCTATCGCTATTGCCCTGTTTTTTTATATTTTGTAGGTTTTTACTTTATAAAATTAACTTTGTGTGAAATTCATATGTTTTGACGATTTATGCTTCTTGTTTTTTAAGAGCCATTAATCGTTCCTTCAATCTTGTCCAGCGAATTTTTGTTTGGTTATTCGCAACTGCAATTGAAAGTGCCTTCTTTGAGCCAACGAGCACAACGAGCCTCTTGCCACGCGTTACAGCAGTGTAGAGCAGGTTTCGCTGGAGCATTATGTAGTGTTGTGT
>R07__coassemble_546_pt1 | contig 12428 bp, 12 predicted proteins | sample R07__metabat2_high_PE_033 | metagenome-assembled genome bin R07 | reverse complement strand
ATCAATGGAAAGGCACAAAATCCATTGAACTATTTGAAAAGGTAAAAAATTGCTCACGAGCAAAAAAAATTATAATAGAGGTGTAGTAAGATGAAACAGTTTTTTAGCAAAAAGAAGTTTTTCGTTCTCCTGGTCTTGTGCCTTTTGGCACTTGGAAGTGTCTTCTGCTGGTCTGTAATAGCAGAGGATGACCCGAACACGAGTGGCCTTCCCTTCACACCGAAGCAAATGGAGATCTTTATGCAGGTCAAGAGAACCCTCGGTGCCTACCAGGTTGACGCAGACAAGAAGGAAACCTTTGACGATGACAAGCTTTACTATGGTGCCATGAAGGGGCTTGTCTCTTCCTTGAAAGACCCTTACACTCGTTTTGTTGAGCCAAAGGACTTGGAAGAGGAGAACATGGAGATGCAGGGTGAGTATGGCGGACTCGGTATCTACATCGGTCAGAGGGACGAGAAAATCCTTGTCATCGCCCCAATGGAAGGCACTCCAGCTGAAAAGGCGGGCTTGAAGCCATTGGACGAAATCGTCAAGGTTGGCAAGAAGAGCACACACGGCATGAAGCTTGATCAGGTTGTGAAACTTTTGCGTGGCAAGGCAGGCGTGCCAGTTGACATCACAATCCGCCGCAAAAATGCGCCAAAACTCATTGATGTCCACCTTGTCCGCGAGATGATCAAGATCAAGACAGTCCGCTTTGAAAAGATTGGTAACCTTGGTTACATCAAGATTAACCAATTCAACCAAAAGACAAGCGGAGATGTTGAGGCAGCAGTTGCACAACTCATAAAAAAGAATGCAAAGGGCTTCATCATTGACCTTCGCAACAACCCAGGCGGTTTGCTCGACGCCTGTGTCAAGGTTACGAGTCAATTTGTTGACACTGGGCTTGTCGTCAGCATGAAGGGGCGTTTCCCAGGAGCAAACGAGGAACTCTATGCAATCCCAGGCAAGGCTAACAACTTGCCAATGGTCGTCCTCATAAACGAAGGCTCCGCAAGTGCCAGCGAAATCTTCTCTGGAGCAATCAAGGATCACAAGCGTGGCACAATAATTGGAAAAAAGAGTTTTGGTAAAGGGTCTGTTCAAACACTATTCAACTTGCCAGACAAGTCCGGCATATACATCACAATCGCAAGATACTTCACACCAAGTGGATATATGATGGACAAAAAGGGCTTGAAGCCAGACATTGAAGTTGATGGTGAAGTGTTGAGAGACAAGAAAAAAGACAAACAGTTGCAAAAGGCAATTGCTGTCTTGAAACAAAAGCTCGGCATCAAGGATACACCTACTGCAAAGAAAGCCCCAGCTAAAAAGACAACAAAGACAAAGAAGAAATAAGGAGTGAAAATTATGAAAAAAATTTCAATAATTGCAATCCTCGGTGCTATGATGTTGCTTGCACTTGGTGCAGCAGCATTTGCAGCAGACACAATTGGATTTTTCTACGAGGAGCGAGTTTTTGCAGCTTCAAAGAAAATTCCAGAGATACGCCAAGAATTCAAAGAGAAGGCTGAACGAAAAATTGCAGCCTTGAAACAACAGGCGTCTCAGACAAACGACGCAAAAAAACGAAAGCAGATGCTACAACAGCTCGAACTTGATCTCCGTATTGAGGAAGAAGCGGCAATTGAGCCTGCGATTAAGGAGATCAACCTCGTTGCTCGTAAGGTTGCCATTTCAAAAGGCGTGACGGTTCTTGTTGACAGTCAAACAGTTTGCTACGGCGGTGTTGACATCACAGACGATGTGGTGAAAGCGTTAAAGGAACAATCAAAATAATGTCAATATATCGCAACGCAGATGAATTATCCGCGAAATTAGTAAATTGGTTGCAAGATGCGTTTGCTACGGCACACTCCACAAAAGCAGTGCTTGGCATCAGTGGTGGAATTGATTCCGCAGTGCTTGCGGCTCTTCTTTGCCGTGCTCTTGGCAAGGACAATGTCACGGGAGTGATAATGCCTTGCCATAGCATGCAAATTGATGAAGATTACGCAAGGCTTCTTGTGGATAAATTTGGTTTCAATGTTGCCAAGGTTGACCTGACTGCAACATTTGACACTTTGAAGGCAGAAATTGAAAAAAATGAGGTGCAGGAGCCAAATGCCTTGGCGATTGCCAACATAAAGCCACGCCTTCGCATGACAAGTCTATATGCAATTGCACAAAGCCAAGGTGCTTTGGTTTGTGGTGGTTCAAACAAAGACGAAATATATTTTGGTTATTTCACAAAATACGGTGACAGTGGTGTTGACCTTATGCCGATTGCCGACCTTTTGAAGGGTGAAGTTTTCCTGCTTGCTCGCCACCTAGGGGTGCCACAGGAGATCATCGACCGTCCTCCAACAGCTGCACTTTGGGACGGGCAGACAGACGAAGCAGAAATGGGCATCACATACGACGAGCTTGATAATTTTATTGCAACTGGCGAGGGTAGTGAAGTTGTCAAACAAAAGGCAAAATCTGCCTTTGAGAGGTCTGCTCACAAAAGAAAATTTGCCAAGATGGCAGTAATTTGTCGCCAATAAAAATAATTTTTAATAAGGGGCTTCGGACATAATTGTAGATAAAACAATTATGCACGAAGCCCCTTATTTCTTTAACATAATTCGTTACTTCCCAATCCGCAACTTTTCAGCGAAGAACAAAAAAAATGTCATGCGGTGTAAAAAAATCCGCATGACATTATTATTATTAAATCTGTTCAAGTATCAGCATATTTGTAGTGCCAGGAACTCCGCTAACTGTGCCACAAGTGGTAACAATAAGGTCACCTTTGGCAAGTGCAAACACATCCGTAGCCACCTGCTTGGCGTGGTCAACTATCTCAATTATTGAGGTGCATTCGCTTGTCAGCCATGGAATAGTTGCCCAACACAAAGCCAATTGATACCAACTTTTTTTTGTTGCTGTAAGGGCTAAAATCGGCAGATCTGAATAAAAGCAGGAAATCATATATGCAGTAACACCGGACATGGTGCAGACAGCTATTGCTTTTGCACCAACATCCATTGCAAGTCCACATATGCCGTGTCCAAGTGAATCGACCAAGTTTAGAGGGACATATTCCGTGGATTTGAATCTTTTTCGGTAAGAAATGTCACTTTCAGTCATTTTTGCAATCTGTGCCATTGTTTTTACTGAAAGCACTGGATATTTTCCAGAAGCTGTCTCGGCAGAAAGCATAATGGCGCTAGTGCCATCATAAACTGCATTAGCGACATCTGAAACTTCGGCTCTTGTTGCTCGTGGATTTGCCTTCATAGATTCCAGCATTTCTGTTGCAGTTATGACACATTTGCCATATCGTCTTCCCATTGCAATAATGTCTTTCTGTATTTTTGGCAAATTTTCAAATGGGATTTCTACACCAAGGTCTCCCCTTGCCACCATCACGCCAATGCAATGGTCAAATATCTCTTCTATATTATCAACACCAGATTGATTCTCAATCTTTGCAATCAGTGCGATATTTTCTCCCCCATTGGCATCCAGAAAGTCACGCACATCCTTGATGTCCTGTGCAGTGCTTACAAATGAACATGCCACAATATCAACATCCTGCTCTATACCAAAAAGCAAATCTGATTTGTCCTGTTCACTCAAATAAATTTGTTTCAATAGCTTATTTGGGAAACTCATACTTTTTTTGTTAGAAATCTCGCCGCCCATGGTAACAACCGTATTTATTTCGGTTCCAGTGACAGAAGTAACTTTAAAAGCGACAAGACCGTCGTTCACTAGGATTGTGTCCCCAATTTCCATTTCATTTGCCAGTTTTTTATAGTTCACACTGACTCGCTTATTGTCACCAATTATGTCTTCCGCACAAAAGGTAAAATTGTCGCCTTTGTTTAACTTGACACTTCCATTTTCAAAAACTCCCACACGGAACTCTGGCCCTTTTGTATCAAGCATAATTGCAACAGGCAAAACAAGTTCTTCACGCACTGCCTTTATTGTGTCAATGCGTTTTTTGTGCTCTTCATAGGTGCCATGGGAAAAATTCAGCCTGGCGACATTCATCCCTGCACGGCAAAGTTCCTTTAACACAGCCCGATCGTCACACGAAGGCCCAATTGTGCAAATTATTTTTGTTCGCCTCATAGATTTGATCTCCTTTTACAGTTTCAAAATTATTCCAGCTACTGCTGCTAGGCAGATATAAATAAAAATTGGCAATTTGAATTTTCTTATAACAACAAAAAACACAAGAAATACGATTACTTCTTTTTTTGTAATAAGGTCTCGCAACATTTTCGTTTGCTCATAGAGCGAAACATTAAGCATGACATTAGACAAGACCTGGCAAAAACCTGCGCCAATGATGCCGACAACTGCGGGGCGGACGGCATAAAAGCCATCTCTCATGATTGGACTTCGTTGGTGTTTCTCTATTGTTTTGGAAAGCAAGGTTACAATAATCATTGCAGGAGCGATTACGCCAAGAGTAGCGATTATGCCTCCTGCTACGCCAGCAACGGAAAAGCCAACATAGGTCGCCATGTTTATTCCAATTGGTCCTGGAGTAGATTCTGAAACGACAACCATGTCTGTCACAAATTTCGCCTCAAACCAGCCAGTCTTTTCCGCCAATCGGTAAAGAAATGGAATAGTTGCCATTCCTCCTCCGACGGAAAAAAGGCCAATTATAAAAAATTCATAAAAAAGTTGTAAATAAATCATTATTTTTGTTTCCTTAAATATGCCAAAATGGTTTGAATTTACGAGAAGTCTAGATCAAAATTCTCATCACTTTCCATTTTCTCTGAAAGTTTTTCTTGCCTTGCCTTTTGCACAATTCTGTAAATTTTACAGTAGCTCAAGCCAACCAGAAGAGCCGAGGGGATGATGACAGCAGGTGAGATCTCGCAAACTAAATTCAAGCAAAGCACAAGGGCAAAAACCACGAAGGAGAAAATGTCTTTTATTACTCGTTTTACCATATTGAGGGTTGTGCTGAATATAAAGGCACAGATGCAAGCAGAAACAGCGTTCATCGCGTGGAGGAAATAGACATTTGTTGAGTAATTCGTGAAGAGTTTCGCAATTCCAGTGATCACAATAATGCTAGGTGTCACGACGCCAAGTGCAGCAACAACAGCACCGAGTTTTCTCTCCTGGTGGTATCCGACAAAACAGGAAATATTTATCATAAGTATGCCTGGAATACCTTGGCTCAAGGCGTAATAGTTGAGCAGGTCCTCAACCTTCACCCAATGGTGTTTTTCCACTAGCTCTGCTTGCAGTATTGGAATTAGTGTGAGCCCACTTCCAAAGGTCATGGAGCCAATTCTAAAAAAGGCATAGAATAAAAAAATCAAGTTATATATCCTGGAGCTCACAATTTTCCTATATTTATCAATGCAATATAATAATTTTTTTTTCATATTTCACCTAAATTTTTTGATTTAATTTGGTTCGCACCTTTTCTCCATTGCAAGCACCAAATTTTGGTGTCTTGGCTAGCGCACTCCAAATTTCACAAGCAGCAAGTTCAAGGTTGCTCACTTTTTGTGACATATCACTGACACAAGACGCTCTGCCATAGGTTGTAACAATTGGCAAAAGCGATGTCCGCTTCATCTCACGCAGAAGGCTTCTGCCTTTTTCGTTCATTGCAAGTGGTTTGATGTAGGGCAGCCCAAAGTCCTGCACTTGTCTATTCAAACTTTCTTTGTAATTCAATATTATGTGGCAAATGTTTCGGGACACTCGAGCTCTTGTGTAGCGTTTTGAGACAAGGGAAACAATAAAATCATTGAGAGTCTCTGAATGCAACGCATTTTGCTTCAAAGCATTTTCAAAGCCTTCTTTTATTTCCGAAATTTGGCGGATTTCCTCTGTGCTTCTGGTCAAGAGTATCGTCCTGAGTGTCTGCCAAGCCCTGCTCCATTCTGCACGGGACACAAATTGTCCTTTTTCTATTGCTTGGCTATAAATTTCAACAGCAGGAGGAGCAATGTGGCTGAAAAATTCATCAAGGTGCCTTTCTGCAAACACCTTTCTCAATGCAGTAGCAGAAGCGAGGTCAGTTAAATGTTCATCGTTATATGAATTGCCGAGTCGTTTAATGGGAAGCACATCAATATTTGGAAAATTCTTTGCTAGTTCAAGGCGATAGCAGAGTGCGAGGTTGTTATTGCTCCCTCTGATGTAGTTGCAGGCACCAGGAATCCTTTCGTCTAGTGCCAAACTACGAGCCATTATGAAGGAAAGACCTTGCCCCATAAATTTATTCAAACTAGCCTTGAAGGCTTCATCTTCATTGAGCAATAATTTTATAATTTTTTGTGTGTCAAATGTGGTGTCTTCATGCCCAAAGGATAGGCAATCCACGATTCCAGTTTTTACCAAGAGTGCTACAGCGCATTTTGCAAAAACATAACCATTGTGGCAGGAAGCAACGCAGGGCAATTCGAGCACAAGGTCACAGCCACAGGCAACGGCAGCCTCAGCTCTTGTGTATTTATCAAACAAAGAGGGCTCGCCTCGCTGTACAAAGTTGGAAGAGATGACTGCCACGATGAAATCAGCGTTCTTCTTTGTTTCCGTGATGTGGTGCAGATGCCCCTTGTGAAGTGGATTGTATTCTGCTATAATGCCTGCCACTTTGTATTTTTTCATTGAGAAGTTTTTTTCCTAAACATATTGAAAATTTTCAAAAATTAAATTATACTTAGTAGTTGTAATTTCACAAACAATGTTAATTTTAACACAAAACATAAGATAAGAGGAAATGTTATGAAAATTCTTGTTTTAAATTGCGGTAGTTCTTCGCTCAAATATCAAGTAATTGATATGGATGGAGAAAAGGTTTTGGCAAAGGGTCTGGTCGAGCGAATCGGCATGGACGGTTCAAAGATCAAACACACAAAAATTGGGCTTGACCCCGTCACACAGGAAGTTCCGTTCGCCAACCACACAGAGGCAATCCGCCATGTCTTGAATATGCTCATTGACAAGGAATATGGTGTGCTCTCGAGCTTTGACGAATTGGCTGGTGCTGGTCACAGAATCGTCCACGGTGGCGAAAAGTTCACAAAGTCCGTCCTCGTCACAGATGAGGTCATCAAGGGCATTGAGGAAGTTTCTTCCCTCGCTCCGCTCCACAATCCTGCAAATTTGCAGGGCGTGAGAGCTGTTATGGATGTCCTGCCTGGCAAGCCAAATGTCGCTGTCTTTGACACATCATTCCACCAGACAATGCCCCCTGCGTCCTACCTCTACGCTATTCCATATGAATATTATGAGAAAAATTCTGTCCGTCGCTATGGCTTCCACGGCACAAGCCACAGGTATGTCTCAGCTCGTGCAGCTGAAATCCTCGGCAAAAAGCCAGAAGATTTGAAGATTGTCACCTGCCACTTGGGCAATGGGAGCTCTGTCGCTGCCGTCAAGGGCGGTAAATGCCTTGACACAAGCATGGGGCTCAGCACTGCGGAAGGTCTCATCATGGGAACGAGATGTGGCAATGTTGACCCATCTGTCATGGTCTTCTTAATGGAACAACTTGGCTCCGCTGAGGCTGTGAGCAATGTTGTGCAAAAGAAGTCTGGGCTCCTTGGCCTCACAGGCATTTCAAGCGACATGAGAGACATTGAGGAAGCTGCGGAAAAGGGCGACAAAAAGTCAAAAATTGCACTGGAAATTCTGATCAACGGTGTGAAAAAGTATATTGCTTCATACGCAGCAGAGATGGGTGGACTTGATGTTGTTGTCTTCACAGCAGGTATTGGAGAAAACGGAATTGACTTCCGTCGTGATGTTTGCCGTGATATGGAGTTCCTCGGCATAAAGTTTGACGAAGAAGCTAACAAGGTTCGCGGAAAAGAAAAAATTATTTCTGCACCTGATTCAAAGGTTACAGTTATGCTCATTCCAACAAACGAGGAACTAGTCATAGCAAGGGATACAGTTGAGTGCATAAATAAATAATGAAAGATAAAAGCCGTTAGCCCTTAGCTGAACTTGCAGACTTTTTGGGGTAACAGAAAAATCAAAATGCAGTGATAGCAATAGCAAAAGGCACGAAATTTTCAAAAAAAATTGAAAAATTTCGTGCCTTTTGTTTTGAAAAATTTGCAAAAAAAATGGAGAAGCATTTCGCTTCTCCATATAAAGTTTTTTGTTATTTCTTTGCAGCTTTATCCTGCTTGATGAGGTCTCTGATTGCCTCAACTGCAAGCTCGATGGACTCTGCTGTGTGGTGGCCGCCCTTGCCTCCTGTGAAGGACATGACAGCACCTGCTCTGCAACCACGGATCTGTGAAACAACGAAGAGTGCTGCTGTTTCCATTTCTGTTGTGATGACGTTTGCATCCTTCCACATCTGGATGCGTGTCTTCAAGGCTGCGCCGTTTGGAAGTGAATCTGGGTCAACCATGCCAAAGTAGGAATCTTTGCAGTGGGCGATGCCCTCAACATAGTAGAGGTTCTTTCTCTTTGCTGCCTGGGCGAGAGCCTCGACAACAAATCTGTTTGCCATTGCTGGGTATTCTTTTGGAACATAGTGGCTTGTGAGACCTTCGTCACGGACGGAACCTGTGATGATTGCACCGTTGATTGCCTCGTCCTGGACGGAATCTGCAAGGCGACCAGCTGTGCCGACTCTGATGAATGTATCTGCTCCGCAAGCTATGAGCTCTTCAACTGCGATGGAAGCACTTGGGCATCCCATACCTGTTGAGCAAACGGAGACCATCTCTCCGTCAAGGTAGCCTGTCCATGTCTTGTGCTCGCGAGCGTGGGCAACAAGGCGTGGCTCATCAAAATAATCTTTGATGACATCTGTTCTGAAAGGGTCACCTGGCAAAATGACATACTTGCCGACTTCGCCTGGTTTCACACGAATGTGATAAAGTGCACCGTCTTCTGGGTTCAAATAAGGGTTTTTGAGTTTCATAGCTTAAATCTCCTTTTGTTTTTTTGGTTCCTCGGAACCGAATTTTTACTAATTATAAAACCGCAATTTTTTTTGTCAATAGTTTTGGGGCAAATTTGTCGTCATTTTTGTAAAATTTTTGCCAAGATTTGACAGGACAAGGTTTAGTGGATATACTACACACAAGAATTTTTTCAACGGAGCTAGGCATGATTTTCACAAAAGTTAAGTTCAAAAAAATATTTATCGCAGTTTTGATTGCAATTTTCGCCGTCTTGTCCTATGACACTGCACTTGAAGCTCGCACACGCACCAAGAGCAGAGCAAGCCACACCCACTCAATATCCAAAACATCAAAAGCAAAGGGCAAAAGTAATAAAAAGACAAAAAAAACCAAAAAGAACAAAAGGGGAAGAAAAAGTAAACGCAGACGCCGTGGAAGGGCGAGATATATTTCTTCGGCAGAAACCAACATGCAAAAAAAACTTATCGCTGCAATAACAGCGGAACTCATGGCTCACCCGGATTTGTCTGGTGACCATGAAGACCTTGGTGAAGATAGCTATGTCTGGCCTGTAACCTATGGCTATATTTCCAGAGGACTGAGCAGGTGGCACAGAGGGCTTGACATCATGTCACGAGAAGGGCAGCCTATATATGCAGTGGCGGAGGGGACTGTCACCACTGTCGCAGTGAACAACGCAAAATACAGGGGCTATGGCAAACTGTGCATAGTTTCTCACGAAAAACACGGCACGACATCCCTATACTCACACTGCAAGGCAATATATGTCACGGTGGGGCAAAGGGTTCGGCGTGGGCAAAAAATTGCAATTGTCGGCAGAACGGGCCTCACCACTACAAACCACCTGCACTTTGAAATGACAAAGGCAGGCAGGCGGATAAACCCTGAGCGTGTCCTGCCGAAAGAAGGAGCATTGGGACACAGTTATGTGCCACATTAAAAAAAAATTCTAAAATTGTGCCACAAGAGCCACATTTTTCCTTGACAAAGATGCAAAATATTTTTACAATTTCATAAATAATTACAAATTCAAAGAGGTGTAACACTATGACAAAAAGAAGTTGGGTTAAATATGTAGCAATTCCTGTTTGGAACTGGATTCTTGCGTGTTTTTTGCTTTTCGCAAATGACATCATCTGTCCAAATGTGCCTGGCGGTCCACGCCTGAATTTCCCTGGGACAAACACGCCCTTCAATGCAAACTACACTTGGATGGCATTCGTCAGTTGGACATACTTTGCCTTGACAAAAGACAGAATCCGTGCCGTCATTGGCATTGCAGTTGGTTTCTTTGCAGCATACTTCATGATCTTGCTTGGCAATTTCTTCTATCCATATTTCCCTGTGACGGTATTTGGAGTGAAGCTTGCCTGCATCATCGCTAGCGGTTTTGTGTCTGGGCTCGCAGTCTGGCTCAGCAACTTCCCAAAGACATTCCTCAACAACACTGCAGGCATCTTTTTTGGTATGGCGATGGCATTTTCACAAACCATGTATGGTTGGTCGTTTGTCTCTGTCAAGCTCTTCAGCATCGTGCTTGTCTATGGCATCTTGGGACTCGTGGCAGCATATCTTGCTTCCATTGACCTCTACAAACTCTTCGGTGCAGAAGACGAAAAATAAATTTTACAAAAAAATTAGCGACACGCTTTTTTGCGTGTCGCTTTTTGTTTGCTTATATTTTTTATATTTCGAGCAACTCTGCGTAGGCTTGCAAAGCGCCGTCTGTGTTGTGTGCCAAGACTTTCTTTGCCAAGACCTTGCCGAGCTGAACTCCCTCTTGGTCGAAGCTGTTGAGATTCCAAACAAAGCCTTGGAACATAATTTTGTTCTCAAAGTGAGAGAGGAGTGCTCCGAGTGCTTCTGGTGTCAACTGGTCTCCGATTATGATGCTTGATGGGCGGCCACCTGCGAAAAATTTGTTTTTATTCTCGTCGTCCTTGCCACAGGCGAAAGCCATGATCTGTGCCACGACATTTGCGGAGAGTTTTGCTTGGCTCGTGCTACCCTCGATGAGGACATCCTTGCCAAACTGGCTCTTTTTGAAGCCCACAAACTGCAAAGGAATAATGTTCGTCCCCTGGTGGAGCAACTGGTAGAAGGAGTGCTGACCGTTTGTGCCTGGCTCGCCGAAAATGACAGGGCCTGTCACATAATTTACTGGCTCGCCGAAGCGGTTCACGCTCTTGCCGTTTGACTCCATGTCCGCCTGTTGCAAGTGGGCTGGGAAGCGACTCAAGGCCTGTGAATAGGGGAGAACTGCTGTTGCTGTGTAGCCGAGGAAGTTCCTCTCATAAACGCCGATGAGGGCATCGAGCATTGCGGAGTTTTTCATGACATCGCTGTTCTTTGCTGTTTCGTCCTGCTCTGCTGCTCCCTTGAGGAAGCGTGCAAAGACCTCTGCGCCAAAGGCAAGTGACAAGACAACGCCACCGACAGCGGAGGTTGAGGAGTAGCGACCGCCGATATAGTCATCCATGAAGAATGCTGCGAGGTATCCACTGTTCTTTGCAAGTGGAGAAGTCTCACTCGTGACTGCCACCATGTGCTTTGCTGGGTCAAGCCCCTGCTTTGCCAAGGCGTCCTTCACGAAGGATTCGTTTGTCAAGGTTTCTAGTGTCGTGCCGGATTTTGACACGAGGACAAAGAGTGAGTGTGCCACGTCTATTGAGTCGAGCACCGCTGCGGCGTCGTCTGGGTCAACATTGCTGATGAACTTTGCTGTCATCTTCAAGTTGCCTGTTGCCTTTGCCCAATTTTCAAGTGCGATATACATTGCGCGTGGGCCAAGGTCACTGCCGCCGATGCCTATCTGCACGACTGTTGTGAACTTTTCGCCCTTTGCGTTTGCGACTTCACCACTGTGAACCTTCTTTGCAAATTCTGCTGCCTTGTCCTGCTGGGACTTGTAGAATTCTCTTTTGTTCACTCCGTCTGCAATGACATCACTGCCAAGTTGCCCACGGCTCAGATGGTGGAGCACAAGCCTCTTTTCGCCGGTGTTTATCACAGCACCGTTATATAACTCTTCAAATTTCTCTGTCAATTGTGCCTCGTTTGCCAATTCTGCCAATGCCACAAGAATGTCGTCATCAACCTGCTTTGCTGCGAAGTTGTAGGCGAGGCCTCCAGCCATCGGGACAGAATAGTTCTTCACGCGGTGGACTGCATCCTTGTCGCTCATTGCTTCCTTCAAATTCACCTTGCCGGCAAGGGAAGCAAGCCTCTTGTATGACTTTAATGTGTCAAAATTGTTCCAAGTTGCCATCTGTGTTAGCTCCTTAAATTTTAAGTTTATGTGTGGCAAAATGCCCACGGTGTAATTCTAATCATTTATAACCTCGGTGTCAAGCATAAATCACGACGGTTTGCACACCAGTTTTCCCGTCCATGCTAATAAAGGCGAAAATTTTTCAATTAATGTGATATAATTCCGCGTAGCAGAGGATTGTTGCTAGCGTGGCGGTTACCCCCTCATTTGAGGAGGTGATTGTATGATAAAAACAATGT
>R07__coassemble_534_pt1 | contig 12609 bp, 1 predicted proteins | sample R07__metabat2_high_PE_033 | metagenome-assembled genome bin R07 | reverse complement strand
TGCTTGGAGTTTGGAGGGCAGGGGCTGCCTTTGTGCTGGTGGAGGAAACTGAGCCTGCCGAGAGGAAGAAATACATTTTTGAAAACTCCTCTTGCAAATTGGAAATTGACAAGGCACTTTGGAGTGAAATTTTGGAAGTCGTGCCGTTGGACGGCTACCGTGATGTGGACAACCACGATGCTGCCTATGCAGCCTATACATCTGGCACGACAGGAAAACCAAAGGGAGTGTTGCACGAATATGGAAATTTGGAGGTTGCAAGCAAATCTTTTGTTTGTGGCGGCAAGCCAATTCTTGCAGACGATGAAAATTTTGCCTTTATTGCGTCGCTCAATTTTGCTGCAACTATCTGTTTATTTTTGCCCTTGTTCCATTTGCCAAGGGCGAAGTTCCATGTCGTTTCACGCTCACTAGTGAGGGACACGGAGAAATTCTTGGCAAGGTCAGAGCAAAAAGGAATTACTGCGATGTTCCTGCCTCCATCATATGTCAGAGCAATTGAGTCATCAAAATTTTCCTTCCTAAAAAGGTTGCTCCTTGCCTCTGAGCCTGCAAATGGAGTTGCCCCGCCCGTGGGAGTTGATGTCTATAACCAGTATGCAATGAGCGAAACTGTGTTTTGCGTTGCTAGCTTCAAGATTGACAGGAAATACGGTCATTGTCCTATTGGAGACGCTAAATCGCTTGAGAAAATCTGCCTGAGTGGTCTTGAAGGTGGCAAGGGAGAAATTTGCTTCCCAAATCCATATTTCCGTGGTTACATAAGCCTTGAGGAAGAGACTGCCCATGCACTCAGAGATGGAATTTTCCACACAAGAGATGTTGGAATGATTTTGCCAGACGGAAACATCGTTATTATTGGGCGAGTTGATGACCAGGTCAAGATAAACGGCAACCGTGTCGAGCCTGCTGAAATTGAAATTGCAATAATGCAGGAACTTGGCATAAATTGGTGTGGTGTCCGCTACTTTGACGAGCAGGACTGCCTCGTTGCTTACTATACAGAAAATATTCCAGACCTTGACCCTGATGAGTTGAAGCGAAAACTCTCTCTCAAACTTCCATATTATATGTTGCCACAATACTTCGTGAAAATTGACGAAATCCCTGTGAACCGAAACGGCAAATTTGACCGCAAATCGCTGCCTGCTCCGAAGTTTTTTAGTGGCGAAGTCATATTGCCAGGGACGGAATTTGAAAAGCTAACTTGGGACATTGTGGCACGAGTGCTCCACATCAAAGATTTTGGCGTGACAACAAACCTTATCAGTATGGGACTGACCTCAATCAAGGCGATAAAGTTATCTGTTGCGATAGCAGAAGAGATTGGTTACACGATAAACACAGGCGACATCTTGTCAAGACCCTTCATCATGGAGTGGAATGGTCTTACACGGAAGAACTCAATAAAAGCAAGTTTCTGCGAAGGGCGTGACACCTTCCCCTTGACTTCAAACCAACTCGGGATTTATGTCAGTTGGGAGCAGAATAAAAAGGCCCTTCAATATAACATTCCAACCGTCGCGAGATTCCCTGGCGTCGACCCACAAAAATTGTTCACAGCACTTGAACATGTCATAGCACGCCACCCATATTTCAAGGTGCATCTCGCAATGCAAAATGGAAATGTGGTGCAACTCAGAGGCAACAACTCAAAGCTCCCAATAATTTGCAAAAAACTTGACGCAGAGCCTAGTCAAGAATTTTTTCAGTCACGAGTCCTGCCCTTTGACCTTATGGCGGACGACCTTTCCCGCTTTGAAATTTATTATACAGACGAAGCCGCATATCTATTCAGCGACATTCACCACATCTTGTTTGACGGCACATCAGCTGACATCTTGCTTTCAGAACTCTACAAGGCTTATCAAGGCATGGAACTCACAAGTGAAAAGTCAGATTCATACGAATACTCGCTTTTCATGGCGGATTGGCTAGCTTCAAGCGAATACAAAGAAGCGGAAAAATATTTCACAACCTTGACGGAAGACACAAATCCATTTTTCTATCCACCAATGTCCGTTAATGCGAAGGAAAGTGGCAAGAGCAAAATCTTCATTGACAATGTTGAGCGAGAGAAAATCAAAGAATATTGTGCCAAGCTTGGCGTGACGGAGAACACATTTTTTGCCCTTGCAACTTGCCAAGTGTGCCACAGGATAGGCAGAGCGGAGGAAGTTCAGATTGCGACGATTTCCGCAGGTCGCTCCCGTGGCAATGTGCAGGATTCTATCGGTATGTTTGTGAGGACACTCCCCCTTGTCAGCAGGTCGCCAAGGGGCAAGGTGGCACAACTCTTGAAGTCAATGCAAGGGCAGTTTGCAAAAACTATACGCCACGAACTCTTCCCCTACACTGATTTGGCAGACAAACAAGATGTGAAGCCCAATTTCCTCTACATTTACCAAGGCGATGTGATAGACACGACAAAAACCTTCGCTGATACAGACACGACAATCCTTTCACTCAGCAAAACAAAGGTTCCACTCGCTCTCAATATCTATCCACATGAAGATTATTACGAGTTGAATTTTGAATATGACGGTGGGCTTTACAGCGAGCAGGACATGGAAAGCCTCGGCAACGCAATCGCAAACTTTGCACACAACCTGGCGGACAATTCACCCAGAGCAAAAATTGAGGAAATTTCACTTGTTTCTGCCACGGAAGCGGAAGAGTTAATTACGCTCGGCACAGCCGAACAGTTGCCATATGACAAGAGCAAAACCATTCTCGACCACTTCCTGGAGCATGTGGCAGAAAATCCTTCAAAAATTGCAGTTTTTGACAGCAAGAGCTCAATCACATACGGCGAACTTGACAGGCAATCGGACATCTTGGCAAGCACACTCATTCGCCACGGCGTGAAGCAGGGAGACTTTGTGGCTATAATGTTGCCAAGAGTCAAGGAATTTGTCACATCTATCCTTGCTATCTTCAAGGCAGGTGCTGCCTATGTGCCAATAGACACAGCCTATCCAGCAGAGAGGATAAAATACCTCTTGGAGGACTGCGAAGCAAAGATTGTGATAACAGAGGGCTTCCTCGCCCACACGAACTTTGAAGCGAAGGTGAATCGGATAAACAAGGCAAGGCCTGATGACCTAGCCTATATGATCTATACATCTGGCTCAACTGGGAAGCCAAAGGGCGTCATGATACCGCACAAAAACCTTGCCACTCACAATGCCTGGCTGTCGGCTTCCTTGAATGTAACGGAAGGTGACACATTTGGGCATTTCTTAAGTTTCAGTTTTGATGCCAGTGTAGAGGATCTTGTCGCGTCTCTTGCAAACGGGTGCACTCTTCATGTCCTGAGTGAGGAAGTGAGGCGTGACCTGAATAGTTTGCATGATTACGTCATAAAAAACAATATTACACATATGACCTTGCCAACTAAATTTGGCATGGATTTCCTGAATAAATTTAGCGATTTGCCTTTGAAATTCCTTTCACTTGGCGGGGAGAAACTCGCAAATGTGAAGCAAACATCATTTAGTGTGGTCAATGCCTATGGCCCAACAGAGTTCACTGTATGCTCTCACTATCACATTGTGGATAGCAGCCGTGACGGTGCAAATATTCCAATTGGCCGTCCCGTGCCAAACTCAATCTGTGCGATTGTGGATGAGTTCGGCAATCTACTGCCAAGGGGGGCGAAGGGTGAGCTTGTCTTGATAGGCAAGCAAATTGCCAAGGGATACTGGAAGAAGCCAGAACAAACGGCGAAGGCTTTTGTCCCCTGCCCGTTTCTCTCAGGCAAGATGATGTATCGCACTGGCGACTTTGCTCGTTGGGACAAAAACCGAGAAATAATTTATGTCGGCAGAATTGACAATCAAGTGAAGTTGCGAGGCTTCCGCATTGAACTCGGCGAGATAGAAGAAGCACTTCACTCCTTGGGGCTAGTGTCCTGTGCTGTGGAAGTGAGAAATGTGAAGGGAACTGAGCATTTGGTTGCCTACTATGAGGCGGAAAATGAATTGGACGAAGAGGATTTGAAACAGAAATTGTCCAAATCTTTAACGGAATATATGGTGCCAAGTGTATTTGTTCGCCTTGACAAGATGCCCCTCACGCCAAATGGCAAGGTAGCAAGAAAATTATTGCCAGAGCCAGATGTGAAGGTTGCCCCATTTGTTCCGCCACAAACGGAAACAGAAAAGGCAATTTGCGATGTTTTTGCCGAGACCTTGAAACTTGAAAAATTCAGTGCAACAGAGGACTTTTTCAAATCAGGTGGCACTTCGCTTTCCTGCATAAATGTCACGGCGAAACTGCAACAACAAAAATTTGATGTGGTCTACGGCGATATTTATAAATACAAGACTCCACGAGCACTCGCACAATTTTTGACATCGTTGAAAAAGGACACAGCGGCTGATTTTGACTATGGCGATTACGATTACAGGCAAATTGACAAACTTTTGCAGGGTCAAGGTGTGGACAGCAAAAATTTTGCAACACTGAGCCTTGACGGTGTTGTTCTTACTGGTGCCACAGGTTTCCTTGGGGTTCACATCTTGCACACTCTCCTTAAAAATACAGATTGCCACATCTATCTCATTGTGAGGCATAAGGGCACATTGTCGCCTGAGAAGAGGATTGAAACGCAATATTTTTATTACTTCGGCGAACTCTATTCGGAGGGACAAAAGGCTCGCCTAACCTTCATAGACGGCGACATCACAGATGAAAATTTGCCGAGCAAACTTGCCACTCTCCATTACAGCACCTTGATAAACTGTGCAGCACTTGTCAAGCATTATGTTGCGGACGACAAGTTGGAAAAAATTAATGTTGACGGCGTGAAGAATTTGCTCAAGTGTTGCATTAATGACGAAGCAAGACTCGTCCACATTTCCACCTATTCTATCTCGGGCATTATGAAAAAATGTGATGACACAATGCTAGACGAGCGACACCTCTACATTGGGCAGGCGTCAGACAATGAATATGTGAGAACGAAATTCATAGCAGAGCGGTGCATCTTGCAAGCAATTGCGGAGGGCAAACTGAGGGGAAAAATAATGAGGCTTGGCAACCTTATGGGGCGTGCTAGTGACGGCGAATTCCAAATGAATATATCGTCAAACATCTTTGTGAAGTCCTTGAAATGTTTTTCCGCCCTCGGAGTTTTTCCTGCTTCTAAACTAAATGGATTGGTAGAAATGTCCCCGATTGACCAGACGGCAGAGGCAATTGTGAAACTTGCCACCACGCCAGACAATATGATCATTTTCCACCCCTTCAACAATCGCTACATAAAAATGCAAATGGTGATAGACGAGATAAGGAAACTTGGTTACAAAATTGAAAGTGTGACGGACGAAGAATTTTCTGCAAAAATTGAGGAATTGAGAAATGACCCAGAAAAGGTGAAATATTTGCAAGGGGTGCTACACTACGAAATCCACCTTGACGAGGGCAAAAGGCTCGGAGTTACGGACAACACCTGGACGAGCGAAGTGCTTGCCACACTAGGTTTCGGTTGGCATGCCCCAGACAAAAAATATCTTTCTACCTTTATGAAATTTTTGGACGAAATGTGGCTATTTCAAGCATAAAAAGAGAGGCATAGGTTAAACCTATGCCTCTTAAATTTTTTATGGTCGGGGTGATGGGATTCGAACCCACGACCTCTTGGTCCCGAACCAAGCGCGCTAGCCAGGCTGCGCTACACCCCGCAGAATTAGTGAAAAAACCTCTCTTATAGAGAGGTTTTAATTTTTCGTTTTTGGTGGCGCTGACTGGAATCGAACCGGTGACCGTCCGGGTATGAACCGGATGCTCTAGCCATCTGAGCTACAGCGCCAATTGGTTGCGGGGATAGGAATTGAACCTATGACCTCCGGGTTATGAGCCCGACGAGCTACCAGACTGCTCTACCCCGCGATATTTTGTCCGTGATGGTGCCGAGAGCGAGAATCGAACTCGCACGAACTTTACGTTCGAGGGATTTTAAGTCCCTTGTGTCTACCAATTCCACCATCCCGGCACGACAGGCGATATGTTACCATTTATTCCACAAATAGTCAAGTGGCAAGAGCCAACACAGTTGCAAGTTTTCAAAAAATTTGGTGTAAAATTTGTATTACACCAAATTAAAAGTGATTAAATTCATTGACTAACTTTAACCTAATAAATTGATTTATTATTGCTTTCGGCAATCCTGTGCCATTGGGCAAGACTTGCAGAGTTCTGTTCTCGGTGAAAACTCGCACCCGACACAGGCAATGGAGCAATTGATCACATCTTCTTTTATAGCATCTAGTTTCTTGTCACCATAGCGAGTGAAGTCGGATTTTTTGTCAGAACCAAGGTAGATTATGGCTGTGTCAATTGGCAAATTTTTTCCATTTTGCTTCATATATTCTGACAGAGCGAGTGCATAGAAATCCAGTTGTTTTTGGTAGAAGCCACTTGGCGCTGCTTCTTCCTCTGTTGTCTTCCAGTCGCGGATGTGGAGTCCCTCTTCGTCTTGCCAGATGAGGTCAATAACGCCAACAAGGTGCAATTTTTCTGTGCCATACACTAGTTCCACATCAAATGGTGCTTCCCTCATTGCTTGCCCAGAAGCAACAACACTTGCTGCTTCACGACAAATTTCGCTTTTTGCGAATTGCGAAAGGAGGGCAAAAATTTGCTTGCTCTGCTTTTGTTTTGCCGTCAAACTTGCGAGCGACGAGATGTCAAAGTCCCACCTTTGCAGTGCCTTGTGGCATGCCGTGCCAAAGTCGCTTCCCTCTCCGTTTTCACCTTGCCACACGAGGCTCTTGCCTTGGCGGAAAGACGACCTGTATGCAACAGGGCACCACGACCAAAGGGCATAGACACTGGCTGTCAATCTTGAAAGCCTCTTTGGCATATTTGTTACAAGGTCAAGTTCTTGCCCAGATGCAGTGTCTTTCTCCGCACTTTCACACACGGTGCAGGTTATCTTGTCACTTTCAATTATTTTTTCTTCTATTGAAGTGCAAGTGCTAATGTCAAACATTTCATTGTCGTCAGTTTTCCTGCCAATAAGGGCGACAGTCAAACTTTTTTTTGCCCTTGTGAAGCCGACATATATGAGGCGTTTGCCTTCAGCCTCTTCTTCTTCTGCCCTCAATTCTTTGTAAACAGCCTTGAGGAGTGTTGGTTTTTCGTTGCCGTCAAATGGATAACAAGAGGCAAGGCAGCCCAATTTTGCTGTCACAGTAAATTTTTTTGTATCGGGCGGGCTTTTTTTGTCTGTGTCAAGCAGGAGATAAACATTATCAAATTCTAGCCCCTTTGAGGCATGAATTGTCATAACCGTAACAGAATTGCTACCGAGCTCTGCCATATCAGGCTCGAGGCTCTCTACATTTTTGTTAAGAGACTCCGCTAAATATTCAACTGTTTCTGCCAAGCTCGGGTTGAAACACTCTTCAAATTCACGGGTGATTTCCTTTATGTGGATTAAATTCAATATTAATCGCTTTCTGGAATTTTCATTCACAAGTGTGAGCAATTTTTCCTGATTTTCAAGCAAGTTTTCTATCGCACTGCCTGCTCCAAGAATCTTGGCACTTTGCGAATTGTTGATGAGTTCGCTTGCAAGGTCAGGCAAGGTCTCTTGGAACACTTCGCAAAGCACGAGTGAATTTTTTTCAGGTAATTTGCCTGCCACTTTGTATTTCCTGATTCGCCTTTCCGCTTCTTCAAGTATCGCGATTGCCTTTTCTTGTGTAACGGTGGAAATTGGCGACATAAGCCAAGAAGCAAGGGCTGTCATATTATTCAGGTCAGAAAGGAGAGTGAGGTAATTTATGATATCTTCTGTTTCAATCTTGCCGAAAAAGTTCTTCGCCTCGCAAAGGACAAAGGGAATATTGCGTTTTGTGAAGGCATTTTCCAGGTAGGGAAATTCGTTCCTGCCACGCACAAGCACGCAAAAGTTGCTCCACTCTTGCCCCATTTGTCTTGATTTTGTTGCGATGTCCTCTGCCACAGATTCTGCCCTTGCTATTCGCTTCAAGCCAATTGAGGCATCGGCTGGCGTTTCGTATCGCCAAAAGGTGCAGGGGCAATTTATTCCAATGTCTGTGTTTTCGGCCTTGCCATCGGGATATATTAATCTATCTGGTTCGCCATAGACAAAGGTTGGACTAACAGGCAAACTCCAAATTTTTGAAAAAAATTCATTTATGCTGTCAATGAGGTGTCTATCTGTGCGGTAATTTTCCCTGAGGGCGATGAAGCGTGCCAATTCCTTTGCCCCCCTGCCTTGTTGTGTGAGGGCGGAAAGTTTATATTTGAGAAGTAGCGAAGGCTCAGCCCCGCGGAAACTATATATAGATTGCTTGAAGTCCCCGACGATAAAGAGGCGATTCAGGATGTCGCTTTTGTCGTTTGGCTTGTGCCAAAGGGCATTGATTAGAGAGTCTTGCAATGGGTCTGTGTCTTGGAATTCGTCCACAAAGATGTATTTGAATTTTTTGGCATATTTTTCGTCTTTTTCAAAGAGTTTTTTCGCATTTTGGACGAGTTCAGAGAGTTCTATCAGGTTGTTTTGCTTTTTGTAGCAAATGAAGCTGTGCCACAAGACTGCGATAACACGCTCAAGTAGTGTTTTTCTGCTTAGCTCTGTTTCAAGACAGCTGAGGTCGGAAAAAGGCTTTATGTTCTTTGTATAATTTTTTTTCCAATCAGAAAACTTTCCTTCTGGCAAATATTGTTGCAGGTTTGCTGCAGGGCTTTCCTTCATGATTCTGCAACCTTGAAATTCGGCTATCATAAAATCAATTTGTTTCACAAACTCATCTTGACTTGCTTCATCTTGCAGATTTTCCAAAGCTAATACATACTTGGCAAAATCAAAAAGACAAATTTGGTCAAGGTATTTTTCTTCTGTTATTTCAAGTTCACCAAAGTTTGACTGGTAAAGTTCCGCTGCAATTTTCCATTCTATTTGCACCTGTGAGAGCTTGCGTCGTCTGATTTCGCGACAGACACTATGCGGATTTGCCATGCGAGAGCCGTGCCTTTCGCTCTCCTCTTGCCAATTCCAGAGGTCGCGCACAGTGAAGCCGTGGCTTGGCAGTTCATTCCCCACAAGCCTCACTGCCTCTGCCAAGTTGCCTGTGCCATAGAATTGCAAAAGCTCCGTGAGGTTTTCTTCTTTGCTTGTGAAAAATTCCTCTGCTTCAACTCTGCTGATTGAGTCTGGCGATGCAACTTCTGGCAGGAGTGAGATGAAGCGAGCAATATTCCCCTGGCTGAGTTCTTCCTCCAAGTTTGCGAGCCAGCGGGACAGTTGAGGCTCAGCAATTATCTTGGCGTTTGGGTCAAGGTCTAGGGCAAGTCCCCCTTCGCTAATTATTCTCTTGGAAAAGGAGTGAAGGTTTGAAATATAGGCGTCGTCTAGTGTGTCGAGCTTTTCCTTCAAATAAGCGAGGCGAGAAATTGCAACCGTTGCCCCTTCTGAGGCTGTGAGTTCCGCCAGTTTAGTTTCATACCATTTTTTCAAGGTTGCCTTGATTCTCTCCTGCATTTCCTGAGCTGCCTTTACTGTAAAGGTGAGAACCAAAATTTCTGAGCTTGCTACATTTTTGTCTTCATCGCTCAGGATGTAGGCGACCTTTTGTGCCAAGGTATATGTCTTACCTGTGCCGGCACTCGCTGCCACGACTGTCAGGGCTGAGTCGCTCTCTATCGCCTCTCTTTGTGCTTCGTTTGCACCACTGTAATATTCCTTGAATGAAAGTTTTTGTTCCATTGTTTTTTTCTCTTCGTTATTCATTTTCCATCGCCTGCTTTCTGCAAATTGAGCGGTAGTTGCAATATTGGCAGGCAGGATTGTCCTTGCCCTCAATTTTGTATGTGGGCTTCCACTCGCCACCGTCTGTCATGAGGTCAAGGAGCGGAGCAAGCACCTGCAATGCTTCGGTCTTCCTATCCTCAAGGCTTGGCTTAAAAATATAGGTGCATTTGTCATAGCACTCGTAGATTTCCTTGAACTCTTTTTTGTCATTTGAATAGCCTGCTATGATTTTCCCCTTTGTGTCACCAAGCCCGAGCCAAGCGACGGAAGAAGCAGTTACCCCCTTCATTATTTGTGGCAGGATAAGAGCATAGAGTGGCAGTTGCAAGTCGTTTGCGTGGTCAACTGCCTTGTTGGATTTATAGTCAAGGATCGCCACTTCGTCGCTAAAAATATCAATTCTGTCCGCCCTGCCCTTTATGTGGCAAAGTTTTGACTTTTCTTTGTCAGAAATTGGCAACTGCCCAGTGAATTCAAGGTCAAATTCCTGCAAGGTGTTTGTCAGCCCTTTTGCATGGCACCTGCTCCCCAGAGTGTCAAGGTAACGAGCCATCTCTGCGAGCCTTTGTTTGAAGTTCAAGGCTGTGATGGCAAGGCGTGGGTCAGTGAAGAGGCTAGGGCAAAGAGGAGAGCCCTTCACGATTTTTGTTGCATAATTTTCAACATTTTCCGTAACAAATTGAAGGAGCGACTTGCACCTGCCACTTTTTAATGAGGCAAGCCCGTCCTCAAAGAGTTGGTGCATAAGGTTTCCCATTGCTCGTGGGTCAAGAAGGCGTGCCCTCTCGTCGTCAAGGCGGAGAAAATTTTCAAGGTAGTATTTGAAATGGCACCTTGCTGAGTCAATGTGAGATGGGCTAATATATGGCATGGAGTGGGGCTCGCAGGTCAGGGCAGGGGGTGTCTCTGCTTCAAGGTTGCACTCCCGCGGTGCTTCTGAACCATTTAATCTGTCCTCGCTTGATGTGGGGAAGAGGTTATCAAGCGTGATGTTGTGAAGGTTGCCATTTTCGCCCCTTCGTTCCAGGAATTTTGCGAGAAATGGCGAGGCAAAGGCAGGTCGCCCCTTGTCATCGCTCGCAGTGCAAGTGAAAACAAGCCCTGCTTCTGCCGTTTCTGTCAAGCGACAAAATATAGCTTCTTCCTGTAATCTTTTCTCCGCAATGCTTGGAATGTGAGAAATGTGGAGCGGTGATCCTTCAAGGTTTTTGTTGAATTTTTCCTTTGCTTCTGGTGAAAGGAGCTCGGATTCACGGAGGGTCTTTGGGTAGTGGCTTGCGTCGCAATTTGCGAGGAAGAAAAATTTTCTAGTCGTGAAGGTTGGGGGAATTTTTGTCCAGATTGTCACGCAGGAGGCAAGAGGCATGGCAACTGGCAGGGTGGAAGCACTAGCCCAAGAGGCGAAAAAGTCCAGTGCTTCGCTTCCTGTCAAGGTTTCGTTTGTCGCTTCTCCAACTGACGCTGCAAGGTCTGCCATGTATTTTGCCTTCTTGCCAACTTCAAAGATAGAATTGTTGACGGATTTCGCCATGCCGTCTAGATTTGATTTGCTTCCAACTAACGAAATTACCCTCTCGCCGAGCTTTGTTTCTTCAAGGAAATTGTGGTAGGAAAAAAGCAATTCAGACGGCGTCACGCCATTTTTCAATGCTTGGTAGAAATTTTCCGCACAGCCGAGAATATATTTCGCGTCTTCGGTCAAGAGTTCAAGCCACATTTCTTTTCCATAGGGATGCTTGTTTTGGCTCAAATTGAGGAGCTCACCACTTTGCAGATCGGAAAAGGCAAAGGAAGAAAGGAAACTACGGACGGCACTCTCCTGCCAGCCCGATTCAAATGTTTGCCAGATGACTTGTGGAAGCCTGCCCACGATGTTGTCCGCCACGGTTGCAATTTCTTCTTCGTTCCATGGGATCTTGTAGCGGTTGAGGGCGGAGCGAAAAACTGCAACATTTTCCTTTGAGCAAAGAAGTCCAATGTCGCTCAAGCTTTCAAAGTCGCCAAATGTTTCGTGAAAAAACCCACAATTATTTTGCCAAAGGGCAATTTGCCGAGCCACAGTTTGTGCTTCAAGCTCGGTGTTAGAGGCACGGAAAACAATACTATGCCTCTCACGCCTTTGACGCGAATAATCGGCGGTCGTCTTTTCAAAGTTGCCAATTTGACTTCCTATTCCTTGAAAACCATCTGTGTCAACTCGTGGTGCACCTATAATCACACGCAATGCCGTGTGGCGTGACACTTCACGCACAAGAGCCAACTGTGACCCCGTGAGGGAAAGGAAGCCGACAAAAAAGAAATTGAGCCTTGACAAATATTCGCCTGCCATAGCGTTTGTTTCTATCAATTTTCTTGCGTGGTGAGGGACGGAATAGACATCTGTAATCTTGTGGGCTGATAGGTAACTTTCGTAGTCTGAGTAGAGAGTTGCCAATATAAGTTCTGGCGACAATTCGTCACCGTCTATGGCGAGCCTTCTTGCAAATTCCCATGGTGATATGTCCTCTGTGATGAGTTCATGGAGTTCGTCCCCCAGTGCCTTTGGAAAGCCACCTTGCAAGACGCCAACGGGGAGCTCCTGCCCATCTTTCTCGCACTCCGCTATGAATTTCTTCACTATATATTTCAAGATTAGCGTGTGGTCTGGTGGGTCAATGACAAAGAGTGGCTCCGTGCCACACGCTTCTGCTAGTTCTGTGTAAAGGTCGCCAATTGTGATGACCTTTGGCGGTGGTGTGAGGAATGACGAGGGGCTTAGCATCTTAACAATGGTCGCCTTGTCAAAAGATTGCGGCACGACAAAGACAGCACTTGTCCCATGG
>R07__coassemble_526_pt1 | contig 12820 bp, 12 predicted proteins | sample R07__metabat2_high_PE_033 | metagenome-assembled genome bin R07 | reverse complement strand
ATCATGCCCTTTGCCCCACCGTGTGGAGTCAATTCTTCGCTCGGCTGAAAGAGGAACTTCACGCTCCCCTTCAATTCTTGCTTCAAGTCGCAAAGCACATGACAGACTGCCAGGAGCATTGCCGTGTGGGAGTCGTGACCGCAAGCGTGCATCAAGCCCGGCTTCTTTGAAGCGAAGGGAGCTCCAGTCGCTTCTGTCACCTCGAGGGCATCCATGTCAGCCCGAAGCCCAATGCAGGGGCCGTCTCCGCCCTTCAAGGTTGCCAAAACACCATAGCCCCCGACATTTGTCCTTACATCGTCCAAGGGGAGAGTGGCAAGAACCTTCGCCACAAAGGCAGAAGTTTCCTTTTCCTCACGGCTCTTCTCCGGGTTCTGGTGCAGATGGAGATAATATTCAAGGCACTTTTGCCTATATTTTTCAACTAGACTATCAATTTTTTCTTTTATATCGCTCATTTTCCCGCCCTCATTTCGTAATTTACGCAAATTATAACACAACAAAAACAAAGAAACCATAAAGGATTTTTTGAAACCATAATGGGAAAACCCCTTTTTTGAAACCATAAAGGACATTACGGTTTTAATGTTGTATCGTTTAATGAAGTAGTTTTGGCGATAGCCACACGGTGAAAGCGGTGAAGCACACAAAAAACTCTATGTTCCTTATGGTTTCAAAGGTTTTAATCCCTTGCAATTTGCCAAAACGCCCCTTTTGTTGTAAAATTGCAATTTGTTTGAATTACAGCAATTTTGCAAGCAATTTTGCGAAATCTCTTGAGAAAGGGAGATATAAATGGAAGAAAAAAAATTAGCACATTCAAGCACAGGGCTTGTGAAGAATTTCAAAAATGCCTTGTCATCGCTCTTCTTCGGCTCGGAGGAGAAAAGGGAATATGTGCCACGCCCAAAGGCACCAGCACGCCCGAAGTTCCGCGTCGGCATCACAGAGACATGCTTCCGTGATGCGCACCAGTCCATCATGGCGACACGCCTTCGGACGGACGACATGCTCCCCATTTGCGAGGCAATGGACGAGGTCGGCTACCACGCGATAGAAATGTGGGGAGGGGCGACCTTTGACAGTTGCATGAGGTTCTTGAACGAGGACCCGTGGGAGAGGCTCCGCCTCATAAAGGCACATTTGAAAAAGACCCCGACACAGATGCTCCTTCGTGGGCAAAATGTCGTTGGATACCGTCACTATGCGGACGACACGGTGCGTGAATTTGTCTTGAAAGCCGTGGAGAACGGCATTGACATCGTCCGTGTGTTTGACGCCTTGAACGACACACGCAACATGGAAGTGGCAGCCAGAGCGGTCAAGGAAGCAGGAGCAAACCTGCAACTCACAATCTCCTACACAGTTTCGCCCTTCCACACGCTTGAAACCTTTGCAAAGCAGGCAAGCGACATGGCGGACATGGGGGCGGACTCAATCTGCATCAAGGACATGGCAGGGCTCCTCACACCGACGGCGGCCTCAAGCCTCATCCGTGGCATCAAGGCAGTTACCGACTTGCCAATAGAAGTCCACACCCACTACACAACGGGGCTCGCTGCCATGACATACTATGCAGCAATAGAAGCAGGAGCGGACATAGTTGACTGTGCCATCAGCCCCTTCGCAATGGGCACGAGCCAGCCAGCAACAGAGGCAATTGTCGCAGCCCTTGCAAACAGCGAATATGACACGGGAATAAGCCTTGAAAACTTGCTCCCAATCGCCAAGTATTACGACGGCTTGCGTGAGAAATACAAGGACATCATCATGGGAGTCAAGGGAGTCAATGTCAACATCCTGATGTATCAGATCCCGGGCGGTATGTATAGCAATATGCAGAGCCAGTTGAAGGAAGGCGGTTGCCTGGACAAGTTCCAAGAAGTCTTGGAGGAAGTCCCCCGCGTCAGGAAGGAAATGGGCTACCCACCACTCGTCACCCCGACGAGCCAAATCGTTGGCACTCAGGCAGCAATGAATGTGATCACTGGCAAGAGGTGGAGTGCAATTCCAAACGAAGTGAGGCAATACTTCCGCGGATACTATGGCAAGACGCCAGCCCCGCTCGACCCAGAAATCAGCAAACTCGTCTTGAAGGACGAAGAGCCAATCACATGCAGACCGGGCGAACTCATCGAGCCAGAGCTCAAAAAGGCCAGGAAGGAAATCAAAAACTTCATCTTGCAAGATGAGGATGTCCTCTCCTACATCATGTTCCCCCAGGTGGCAAAGAAGTTCCTGATGGACAAATTCACAAAGAAAACTCTGGTGAACTGTGGTCAGGACGAAGACAAGGACAACCCCTGCGTCTGCGGAGTGTAATAATTAAGACTCAAGGCTCAACACTTTTTATTTGATTTTAAGGAGGATGGTATCATGTCAGTCTTACAAGCACAAGTGATCGAGTCTTTGGACGGTTTGTCCGATGATAACCTGGTATTTATCCTAGAAATAGTCAATAAATTTATGAAACCACAAGTTCCTGTTGGTGGTAATGGTGGCGTAAAAATTGGAATGTTTAAGGGCGACAAATACATAGCGGATAACTATGACTTTGACGAGTCCAATGACGAAATTGCAAAAATGTTCGGTGCAATATAATGAAGGTTCTTGCAGATACCCACCTTATACTATGGGCACTTACAGGTGATGCAAAGTTGCCAGAAGAGGCAAGAGTCATAATGGCGAATGCGACAAATTCAGTTTTTTGTAGTGCCGCTTCTGTTTGGGAAGTTGCCATCAAACACATGTCAAGACCTGACAAAATCATGATGTCTGGTTCTGACATGATTGCTAAATGCCAACAGGCAGGCTTCGTTTTTTTGCCAATTCAGCCTAACCACATACAGGCACTTGAAAAACTAATTAAGCGTGACGATGCACCGCCTCACAATGATCCGTTTGACAGGATATTGATTGCACAAGCCAAAGCAGAAGGCATGATGCTTATCACGCATGATTCACTAATCCCGTATTACACCGAGGATTGCATTAAGTTCGTATAAAATAATTTAATATGTTAAATAACAGAAAAACCTTGTAACAAGAAAGGAAGAATAAACCATGGATATTAACAGCAAAGCATACAAAACACTTTTGGAGAGGCGTCCATTGAATGTGCGTGCCAAGTTTGGCAACACACAGATGGGGCTTGTTTCTGGTCGTGACATCGCAACAGCGATGAAGAAGCTCGGCACAATCTGCCTTGCCACAAACGCAAGAAACCCTCTCGTCATCAAGGCAGCCCTCACAGCTGCAAAGAAGCACAACACAGCAATCATGGTGGAGCTCGCAAAGTCAGAGTCAACCTACTGCGGAGCGACATATGACAACATCCCAGACTACGCATTGAAGTATTCCGAGGAGATGGGTCACGGTGCGGTCTTCGCACTCCACGTTGACCACTATGCGATCAAGGGCGAGGCAGACCTCTTGAAGGGAGCGAGCCACTTGACCCACATCTTGAACAACGGCTTCACCTCCGTTGCAATTGACGCGAGCCACTTGCCAGACTTTGAGAACTTCAAGGCTACAAGGGAAATCGCAGGCTGGATCTCACCAGAAATCGGGCTCGAGGTTGAAGTCGGCGAGATCAAGGGGCCAGGCGAACTCTCCACAGTTGAGGAAGCACTCTACTATGTCGGTGGCTTGAACGCTTGGAATATCTTCCCAGACTACCTCGCAATCTCAAACGGCAGCAAGCACGGCACATATGACACATCTGCTGGTCAGGCAGAGGGAATTGACCTCCGTCGCACAAAGGAAATCGCAGACGCAATCGCTCCATATGGCGTGGCAATTGCACAGCACGGCATCTCTGGCACACCAATTGACAAGTGCGCGACCTTCCTCAATTACGGCATCCGCAAGGGCAATGTCGCAACCCTCTTCCAGAACCTTTGCTTCGGGCTCGAGGTGGACGAGGTTACGGGCAACGCAATCACCACAGGTGGCACATACCACAAGGATCCAAACCGTGGCATCAGTCAGCAACTTTGGGACAAGATGGTGGCAGAGGCAGACAGCAAGGGCTACCCGAGGAACGGTGGCGACTACAAAAAGTTCAACCTCTCCTATTGCGATGCAATCCTCGCTGAGCCAAAGGAAATTCAAGACAGAATCGTTGACGAGATGGTCTGGTGGATTGAGCGTTACATCAAGGCATTCAAGTCAGAAGGCTCTGCTGAGATCGTGGCAGAAGTCATGTCGAGGAGAGAAGACGGTAACGCAGCCCCAGAAAGAAAAATTTTGGGCGAGCGTCACGAGTTCTTGGAGCAATTTGCACCAAACACAGGCGGAAGCGACGGCGGAGACTACGACGACTAATAACAACAACAGGCATTGTAACAATTGTTACGGTGCCTGTTTTTTCGTTCAAAAGCAGACGAAATTTTGCAGGACAAACTCGCAAACAAAGGTTACAATTTGCAAGGGGGAAATCTGAATCAAAGCAATTTGGAATTTGGTCAAAAAATGCTATAATTTACCCTGTTGTGAAGGAAAATTTTGCTTCTATTGCACATAGTGAGGAGGTTGGAAAAATGAAGACTCAATTGAAAGATATTTCTTTGAATAAATCAAACGGCAGAATCTACACTCCAAACTATATTGTGCGAATAATTCTTGACGAGGCTGGCTACAACGGCGAAAAAATAATCGGAAAACACGCGATAGACAACAGTTGCGGCGACGGTGCTTTCTTGACAGAGATTGTCAAGCGTTACTGCGAAGCAAGGCAAGGTGTCGCGAGTGCAGAGGAATTAAAAGGCGAGTTAGAAACCTTTATCCACGGCATAGAGATTGACAGTGAAGAACACGAAAAGTGCGTGGCAAATGTTAGCGCAGTTGCAGAGGGGTTTAACATTCACGGAGTTGATTGGGACATACGCTGTGCCGACACATTGGAAACCACGGATCTTGACGGCAAGATGGACTTTGTGCTTGGCAATCCGCCCTATGTAAGGGTTCACAATCTCGCAGATGGCAATTTTAACAAAATCAAACAATACGCATTTTCAAAAAATGGCATGACAGATTTGTTCATAGTGTTTTATGAAATTGGATTGAAAATGCTGAACAAAAATGGAGTTTTGGGCTACATCACACCGAGTTCCTTTTTCAATAGCATTGCTGGCAGTGCGTTAAGGGAGCATTTGATTTCCAACAACTTGATAGCAAAGATAATAGACCTGAAACATTTCCAAGCCTTTGAGGCGACAACCTACACCACAATTGCAATCCTCAAAAACAATAAAAAAAACAAAGCGATAACCTACTCGGAATTTGACGAGGTCAACCTTTGCCCCGTCACGATTGCAGATGATCTTTGCCCCGATGACATTTACATTGCAAAAAACTTTTATTTCGCGAGCAAAGAAAATTTGAAAAGGCTGAAAAGAATAATGTTTTTCAGGGAAGACAACGGTTTTTTTGCAGTGAAGAACGGCTTCGCCACCCTCGCTGATAAATTCTTTATCGGCAAATTTGATTTCAGCGAGCATGTGATCCCTATTGTGAAGGCATCAACTGGAAAACACTACACCTGCATTTTTCCATATGACAAAGAGGGCAGATTGATTCCCCTTGCAGAATTGGCACACGATGCAAATTTGCAAAAATACTACCGTAGCAATCAGCAAAATCTAACAATGAGAAGTCTGGAAAAGGCAAGCAACTGGCACGGCTTTGGGCGGTCGCAGGGGATAAACGATGTCTATAAGATGAAATATGCAATAAACACCTTGCTCCGAGGCACAGGTGACATAAAACTCACGATTTGTCCGCCCGGTGTCGGGGTTTATAGCGGTTTATACATAATGACAAGTGTCCCAGAGGCAGAACTCAGAGAAATTTTGTATTCAAATGAATTTGTGAATTATGTTTCTATGCTGAGCAAGTATAAGAGTGGCGGTTATTACACATTTTCGTCAAAAGATTTGAAGGTTTATTTGGAATATAAATATGCAGAGAGGAACGGTGTGAAGAATGGACAATGCCGAATTTTTGCAGACGCTTAAAAGTTCTTTTGTTACCTATTTGCGTACCAGCCCCAGGAGCAACAAAAAACTCGTGATGCTCCACGGCAAAATATCAAAGGACATTGTGTCACGGCTCGGAAGTGGCTACGAGGTCGCTTCCCTCGGCTATCGTGAGGGAAAAGAAAAGACAATCAATGGACATTACATTGACAAAACGGTTGACATCACAGTGATGTGTGGCGAAGTTGCAATCGTTGCAATTGAAGTGAAGTATGTGATGAGCAACTACAAGCAAAATTCCAACAACTATTTTGAAAATATGCTAGGTGCAACTGCAAATTTGCGGAGGGCAAATGTCCCTTGCTTTCAAATTTTCGTCATTCCAGACAAGATCCCCTATTTTGACAAGGCAGGCAAGATCAAGCACTGGGACGAGATTGACTCGCGTAATTTGCAGAAGTATGTCAACCTGTCAAACGACAACCCAGAAATATTTATGCACACGCCAACGAAAACATTGCTATATGTTGTCCATTTTTCCGAGCCAGAGCAACCCCTCAACACAAGGAGAGAATATTCAAGGTATTACAAGACAAATGACTTTGATGTGACAATTTCGGATAAATTGAGTGCCGAATTTGGCAATGCCTTGGTCTACAATGATTACGAGAAATTTGCAGAGAAGGTCGCATATTACATCAAGAGCATATGAGAATTTTGCCAAGCAACAACCTTCTGATCATCATTTCCCCTTGTGTTTCCTAAGTATTTTGTAATACAACAAACAAAAACGCAGTTTACTTTTGCTAAATTGCAGATTGAGAGGCAATAAAGATGAGAAATTTTGATGTAGCAATAATCGGAGCTGGGCCTGCAGGGCTCACTGCCGCTGTCTATGCACGCCGTGCAGGGCTCACAACAGTTGTGATAGAGAAGGCTTCCCCCGGTGGGCAGATAAACATCACGGATGAAATTGAAAATTGGCCTGGTGCAAAAAAGATGTCTGGTTCGGCTCTCGGCAAGAGTTTCAAGGAGCATGCACTGAGCTTTGGCGTGGAGCTCCTCATGACAGATGTCAAGCGAATTGAAAAAAGGCAAGGCAAAAAAATAATCGCAACAAGCGACGGTGAGGTGGAAGCAGGAGCCGTCATCTTGGCGACTGGGGCACATTTCAGGAAACTCGGAGTGCCAGGCGAGGCAGAGTTCACTGGCATGGGTGTGTCCTATTGTGCAGTTTGTGACGCACCATTTTTTGAGGGGCTAGATGTCGCGGTTGTCGGTGGTGGCAATGTCGCAGTGGAAGAGGCTTGCTACCTTGCAAACTTCGCTAGCCGTGTCTTTATCATCCACAGGCGTGGCGAATTTCGCGCAGACTACGCAGCCGTGAAAAAAGCTCTCGGTAATAGCAAAATTGTCCCCGTATGGGACAGCGTGGTGGAGAGCATCAACGGCACAGAGCTCGTCGAGAGCGTTACTGTGAAAAATGTCAAGACTGGCGAAGCAAAAAAAATCCCCGTCTCTGGCGTCTTTGTCTTTATCGGAACAGAGCCAAACACGGAAATTTTGAAGGAAAGCAATTTGCAGGTGGAAACAGCCCCAGGCGGTTGGGTCAAGACAACGGAAAAGATGGAAACGAGCGAAGAGGGCATCTTTGCTGCCGGCGACCTGAGGGACAAACCCCTCCGCCAAGTCGTGACAGCAGCCGCGGACGGTGCCATCGCTGCCGTGAGTGCATATCATTACTTGAAGTAGGGCGGTATTATGGCGTTTAAGATCCTGAGCCTATTCAGCGGTTGTGGTGGGCTAGACCTAGGTTTTGAAAGAGCTGGTTTTGATGTTACACTCGCCAATGAATTTGACAGCACAATTTGGGCAACATACGAGGCAAATCATCCGAATACGCACCTAATCAAGGGGGACATACGCAAACTGGATTTTTCAAAAATTCCCGATGATTTTGATGGTGTAATTGGTGGCCCTCCTTGTCAATCATGGTCTGAAGCTGGTTCTCTGCGTGGTATTTCCGATTCAAGGGGGCAACTCTTCTTTGATTACATTCGTGTTTTGCGTGACAAGAAGCCGAAATTTTTCCTAGCAGAAAATGTGAGCGGAATGCTTGCAAACCGCCATAGCGATGCCGTGAAAAACATAATGGGGCTTTTTGCCGAAGCGGGTTACAATGTCACCCTCACACTGGTGAACGCAAAGGATTACGGTGTGCCACAGGAGCGGAAAAGAATTTTCTATATTGGCTTCAGAAAAGACTTGCCTTTTCACTTCACATTTCCAATTGGCTCGACAAATGATGACACAAAGAAACTCACATTAAGGGATGTCATTTGGGATTTGCGAGACAGTGCCGTGCCAGCACTGGCGAAAAATTTGCACAACCCTCGTGCTGTGAACAATAATGAATATTTTGTAGGGGCATATTCACCAATTTTTATGAGCAGGAACAGAGTAAAATCTTGGGACGAACAGGCCTTTACAGTTCAGGCTTCTGGCAGACAATGCCAACTTCACCCACAGGCCCCAAAGATGCTTTTTGTGGACAAAAACAAGAGAATCTTTGTGAGAGGACAGGAACACCTTTACAGGCGGTTGTCCGTTCGTGAAATCGCACGCATACAGGGCTTCCCCGATAGTTTCAAATTTTTGTATAACTACATTGACGATGCCTACAAAATGATTGGCAATGCTGTGCCAGTCAATCTTGCGTTTGAAATTGCCCTTGCAATAAAAAAGGCATTACTTGCCGTCAATCTTGAAAAAATTTACATGCAAAACAAATGTGAGGTTCAGTATGAGTTGCAGAAGTAATAATCATGGCAGGGCTTTTGAATATGTCTGTGTCCAAACCTTATATGAGAAAATTGCCCAAATTAGAGCATGTCGGATTACTAAAAACAGCAGTTTGCAGGCAGATAAAAGGGCATTTGACACATTGGATAATGACACAAAGGCACTTTTAGCCAAGGGAGCAGAGGCGATCGTCCCTACATTGTTGGAGTTAGAACCCTTTATTTCACTTGACGAGGGAGACACGCTAGATTTAACTGTTCAAGCAGATAACCTTGGCGAAACAGGCGATGTCAGAGATATTTTAATCGGGCGTAGTGGTGTTCATTGGGAGATTGGTTTGAGTGTCAAGCACAATCATTTTGCAGTGAAGCACAGTAGGTTGGCAAGAACACTTAATTTTGGTGAAAAATGGTTCGGCGAGCCTTGTTCTTGCGATTATTGGAATGAAGTTAAGCCTATTTTTGATATGCTCACGCAGGAAAAAGCCAATGGGACGAGATGGAGCGAATTGCCTGAGAAATCTGAGAAAATTTATGTTCCTTTGCTCACAGCATTTGTCAAGGAAGTGAAACGACAATACACCAAGGACAAGAAAATCGTCTCAAAAATGGTAGAATACCTTCTGGGTAAGTATGATTTTTACAAGGTGATTAGCCTTGAACAAAGGCAAATAACTCTGTTGCAATCATTCAATTTCAAGGGGACATTAAATGCACACAGCCCTCATTCTGTTACTACCATTCTGCCACGAGTTTCACTCCCTACGCAAATCATTAGCCTTGACTTTAAGCAGGGAAGCAAAACCACGGTTGAACTATATTTGAACGAGGGATGGCAATTTTCTTTTAGATTACACAACGCTTCAACGCTTGCGGAGCCAAGTTTGAAATTTGATGTTCAAATTATAGGGCTTCCTGTCACAGCTATGACTATCACTTGCAATTGGAGGTAATATCATTGACGAACCTTGACCAAAAGAGCCTTGAAAAGGCAAAGGAGCTTTTCCGCACTGGCGAGATAGAAAAAATCCCCGTCGGCACGGTGGAGGGGCTTTGTGCAATTCACCGCTACATTTTTGACGGGCTCTATGACTTTGCAGGGCAAATTCGGACGAAAAATATTTCAAAGGGAAATTTCCGATTTGCCAACAGTCTTTATTTGAATGAAATCCTGCCAGTGATTGAGAGCATGCCACAGGGGACATTTGAGGAAATCATAGCAAAATATGTGGAGATGAATGTCGCTCACCCCTTTATGGAAGGCAATGGCAGAGCAACACGCATTTGGCTTGATATGATGCTCGCATCTTCTCTCGGTTGCCTTGTGGATTGGAGTGCCGTTGGGCGAGAGGCGTATCTTTCTAGTATGGAGCGAAGCCCCGTCAACTCGCTAGAATTGCGGTGCCTTCTGTCGCCTGCCTTGACGAAGGACATAAACAATAGAGAAATAATTTTCAAAGGACTTGAACAGTCATATTTTTATGAAGAAATTTAGGAGGCAAAAATGAAACTTAGCGAATTTGTAAAAAAAATTGAAGAGGTAATGCCCCTTTCAACTCAGGAAGATTGGGACAATTCTGGGCTCCTTGTGAGCGACGGGGACAAGGAAATCACTCGTGTTGCCCTGGCTCTTGACGCCACGCCAGAAAATGTCATGAAGGCAAAGGAAATGGGAGCGGAACTACTCCTCAGCCACCACCCGATTATTTATAGCCCCTTGAAGAACATCCGTGGCGGAAGCCTAGCGAATGACACAATAATCACAGCCTTGAAGAACGACATCGCGATTTATTCTTGCCACACGCCCTTTGACAGTGCGGCACGCGGCGTCAACTTTGGCTTTGCAACCCTAATGGGGCTCGAGAACATCACGCCACTTTCCCCCTGCAACAACAAAAATTACGGGCTCGGCGTTTGGGGCGAATTGCCAGAGGCACTCGACTCAAAGGGGCTTTCCCTTATCTTGAAGGAGAAGTGCCATCAGAAAAATTTCGTGCTCTATGGCTTTGACGAGTTGAAGACAAACAGGCGTGTCAAGCGAATTGCAATCGTCGGTGGCGGAGCGGCTAGCATGTGGGGCTTCGCAAAACAGGTTGAGGCTGACTGCTACATCACGGCAGACCTGACATATCACCACAGGGAATCCGCCTTGCACGAGGGGCTTGCCCTTGTCGGAGCAGACCATGGCGAAATGGAAGGGGCGACAATTCCATTTTTGAAGGAACTTGCCGAGGAAGCGACAGGCTTGCCGATAACGCAACTTGAAAACAACGGCAGAGACTTCTCCTATGGGCTTGAACTCTACAAAATTGCAACGAAGGAAAGGAGCACCCCCTTGAAGGACGACCCACTGATGAAGCTCCTCTCAAACGGCGTGAGTATAAAGACGAGATTTTAATTTAGCAAAAACGCAAAAAACTTGCACCCACATTGAATTTATTTTGATTTCAGTGTATAATCTCACTGAAAAAAAATGCCGCATGCGGCAAAAAAATTCAGTGAAGGAAATTTTTTAATTTGACATAAAAATAGGCAGGAACTAAAAAGAATGGACATATGTCTGCTTTTTTAAGTTCCTGCCTTGTTTTTTCTTAATGCGTCCCCACGAGCCTCGTGTCTTGAGCCTTGAATCTTTTATGTTATAATACCGCCTGTTACCTGCCTTATACCGTGTAACGGAAAGGAGGCGGAAAAAACATGTTTTCAGTTTTCATAAGCTACATTGTGGCGGTCGCAGCGAATATCACTACAGATCTTATTCGCAAATGGCTAGACCGTCATAACCGTAAAAGGTAACTAGCCTAATTAAAAAGCCGTGAGGATGCACACTCACGGCTTTTTTGGCGGAAAAATGTTTCCAGTTTTTTACGGTGCTACAGACACCGCTTGAAGAAATGTTGCCAAATCTTGGCTGAATTATATGAAATAATTTGATTTTTGTCAAATTCAGTTGCCAGCCCAACGCTAACAGCTAGCAGCTTTTATCTAACAGCTATCCGCTCTTATCCTTGGTCTTGGGTCTTAAATGCCTTACAACTGTGGTTTCAGCACAGCACTCTTGATGACGCCGTTTCCTGTAACAAATTGAACCTTGACGGTGTTGCCACTTGCGGCTCTTTTTGCGAGGTAAGCCTGCATTTGTTCTGGCATCATTTGTGTTGTCTTGTTGCCGTCAATGGAGATGATTTGTGTGCCACCGCGGAGCCCTGCGTAATAGGCTGCTGTGCCTTCCATGACCTGTGCAACTGTGAGGTTGCCGTTCACTCGTTTGTCTGCCAAGGAAAAGCCGATGAGGTCAAGGCAAGACTTTTGATTTTCCTTTGGTGTTGGGGTTCTATTGGCGCCAGGTGGGTTTAGGTATGCACGGCGGAAAGAATTTTTGCCAGATGGGCGGTGGACTACCCTTGTCTCTATCGTCAGGGCGGCTCTGTCAATGATGTATGTGAGTTTGAATTGGTTCTTTGCGTCCGTCACGCTGAGGCGGAGTGAGATTGGGTCATAGATTGTGTCATAGGACCTCTGTGCCCAGTAATCATTTATGTAAGCGAGCCCATCGTCAATGCCATATTGTGCGATCATCTTTTGTGCTTCGACGACTGCCTGGGCTGAGAAGGCTGAGAGGCGTTCGTCAATGTCTGTCACCTCTGGCTCCTTCTTTTCCTTGTCATTGTTAGAAATTATCGAGCCTAGGATCAGCCCTGCTGCGAGCCCACCGATTCCCCATGCGGCGGAATTGTCGCTGTCATGGTGATGATCTGGTGGTGGTGGTGCAGGGTGATGATGTCCAGCGAAGGCAGGTGTAGTAGCCATTGCTGTGAGTGTAAAAATCAAAAGAAAAGCAATTTGCTTTGTGAATTTCTTAAACATGGTTTTGCCTCCTATACATTAAAATTTGTGGTAGATTAGTGGTGGTGTGGCTGGCCCTGGTGGCGGGCAGTGTCTTGGTTCGCAGTGCCTCGGGCGAGATGGAGCAGTGCTGATTATGATGCCAGCTGTGAAGCCGGCTGCTGCTGGTCCGCCGTAATAATAGTGGTGATGTGG
>R07__coassemble_504_pt1 | contig 13189 bp, 14 predicted proteins | sample R07__metabat2_high_PE_033 | metagenome-assembled genome bin R07 | reverse complement strand
ATTTTCACTTCTGCAATCTTCTCAAACATTTGCCAATCTAGCCGAAACAAACGACCTGCCAATCGCAGTTTGCAATAACGGAAAATTCATTGGGCGAAGGGTCGGGGATGTCTTCAAGTGGCTCGGTGTCCCCTACGCGAAGCCACCTCTTGGCAACCTTCGCTGGAAAGCTCCAATCTTGCCAGAAAAGAACAAAAATACATTCAAGGCTCAAGGTTATGCCAAGATGCCACTCCAAGCCTGGCAACCATTTGCTAACACAACGGAAGATTGCCTGAGGCTCAATATTTATACTGGCTCGGATGGCGGAAATGGAAAGCCTGTCATCGTGCTACTGACACCAAGTGCCTTTTGTTATGGTGGGGTGACTTTGCCCTATCTTGACGCAACTTCGCTCGTGAAAAATCATCCAGAGATTGTCCTTGTCACGCTTGACACAAGGCTTGGCGTGATGGCGAGTCTGCCACTTGACGATGTGCCAGGAAGAGAAGATGTGAGCGACTCCGCAATCCTTTGGCTCCTAGACACTCGCACTGCCTTGCAATGGATCAAGCAAAACATAAAATCATTCGGTGGCAACCCGAACAATGTCACCTTGCTTGGCATAAGTGCAGGGGCAACGACTGCCTCACTAATGCCGATACTCCCTGGCACAAAGGGACTTTTTCACAAGATCATTTTGGAAAGTGGCAACCCTGCCATGGTGACAGGAAGCAAGGGGCGTGCATTGGTAACAAAAAAACTTATGGAACTGACTAACTCTGCCAACATGGAAAATCTCTTGGCACTGTCGGAAGAAGAATTGTCTAGTGTGATGCCTGAACTCGACAAGATAGCACAGATGGAACTCCTTGGCTCACTTACCACGCCACAGGAAGTCTATGACAAATACGGCTCTGGCGAGGCACGCGGCATCCCAATGCTCATTGGCACGACGCGTGACGAGTGTGCATACTTCAAGGTAGTGAAGGGCTCTAGCGAAAAGGCATCAGAAAAGGAATTGCAAGAAAAATACAAGGCAACCTTAAAGCGACTTCCTGCCAAGTTGCAAAAGGTGGCAAACCAATATATTTCCCGTCAAAAGAAATCCCCCTATGAGAACTTCTTCACCGACGCAATTTTTCGTGTTCCTGCGCAACTCTTGGCAGAAAGACAAGCCTCCCACGCCCCGACATATCTCTACCGCATAGGCTTCACGGCAAAGCCAAAAGGCAGTGCCTTCCATGTGTCAGAGCTCGCCTATCTCATGGACACAAATTCAAAGAAAAGGGACGAGAAGGGTGAAAAATTTGCACAAATTATACAGGAAATGTGGATAAACTTTGCCAAGACAGGCATCCCTAGCACGGATTATTACAGATGGCCACAATACACAAAGGGCGAAATGCTTGTCTTCGGCTCTGACGGGGCAATTTCCGTCGCGTCCGTTGCAGGGGACAAGACCACACAACTGCTTGCTCCCCTTCTGGGCGATACATATATTATCGCTGAAGAATATTTTCAATTTAATGAAGAAACCTACAAGAAACTTTTTTTGAAACAATAGAGATAGCTGTGAGCTGCTAGAAGTGAAAAGGAAAAAGACTCAAGGAAAGAAGTCAAAAAACATAGGCTGGGACAAAATAAATTTGTTCCAGCCTTATTTGTTGCCTACCTTGCGTGTGGGTGATATTTGTCATATAGATCGCGGAGTTCTGTGTCAAGGTGAGTGTATTTCTCCGTCGTTATAATGCTTGAATGTCCGAGCATCACCTGCAAACTGCGGATGTTCATACCGTTACGCAAAAGGTGCGTGGCAAAGGTGTGGCGAAGGACATGTGGGTGCAGGCGTTTGCTTGAAATTCCCGCCTTCAAGCCACGCTTGTGGAGCATTGTCCAGAGATACTCTCGTGGCAAGGGCTTTCCCGTGCGAGAGAGGAAAATTTCCTCTGCCTTTAATTTATCAAGTTTTGGGCGGTAGTTTTGAATGTAGTTTTCAAGGGCTCTCTTCACTCCCCCGACGAGTGGCACGATTCGCTCCTTGCCACCCTTGCCGAGGATATAAAGCACGCCTCGGGAAAAATCTGCGTCCTTCAACTTCAAACGGCAAACTTCGGAAGCCCTGAGCCCTGTGCCGTATGTGAGTTCAATAATCGTTTTGTCTCGCTCGTCTAAGGGCTTTCCCGTGGCACAAACATTTATTATGCGAGAAATTTCTCCCTCCGTCATGAGCTCTGGCAGGCGTTTTTCCAGTTTGCCCAATGGACTCAAGGACGGAAGGTCTTTTTTTTCTTGATCATAGACAAGAAATTTCGCAAAGGAACGGAGCATTGCGTTGCTTCGCTGGATAGTGGATTTCTTGCTCCCTTCGCTCTGCTCCCCGAGAAGGAAACGGGTAACCTTGTCCTGAGTGATTTCAAGCGGATCATAATTTTCCGCTTTGCAAAAGGCAAACCACTTTTTTATGTCGTTTTTGTATGCAAGGACAGTGTTTTCGGAAGACCCTCTCTCATAGAGAAGGTAGTCAAGAAAATTTTGCCCCACACGGGCATTGTTTGGGTCGTCGTCTATTGGGTGCTTCACTTTTACAACCTTCCAAGATAGCAACCCCAGGCGGCTATTGTTTTCACATCCTTGATTGTGCCATTTGCCACCATGGCGGCAATTTGGTCTGGGCGATATTCAAGGACTGTGATGTATTCATCGTCGTCGCAGGGGCGGGATTTTGGCTTCAAGTTGCGAGCAATGAAGATTGTGATTTTTTCCGTGCAGAAGCCGGGGGAGCTGTATGTTTCTGCCACTCGCTCCAGGTCGCCGGAAAAGCCGATTTCCTCTTCCAACTCTCGCAAGGCTGTCTCTTCTGGCACTTCTCCCTCTTCGCAGAGACCAGCAGGGATTTCCAAAATGTCCTCGTCAACCGCGTGGCGGTATTGGCGAATCAAGAGGAAGTTGCCCTTGTCGTTTATTGGCAGGATTGCCACGGCGGACTTGTGGAGCACGACTTCACGGTCATGCACATTGCCACTTGGAAATTTGACACGGTCAACAACGAGGTCAAGCACATGACCAGAATAAATTTTTTTCGTTTCAATTATGTTTCGTAATAAATGTGCCATTTTTCTCACCTCAAAATTTTATTCCCCTTGCCCAGTCGCGGGCATCACATTTTTTCTTGCCCTCAGACTGCACAAAAGATAATTTAAGAGCCCCTTTCGCAAAAAATAGTAACGGCTTTCCATCACTGTCAAGCGTTAAAGTTCCAGCTTCTCCATTTTGCTCGCAAAATTCCGCTTCAAAGACACGGATACGCTTGTTGTTCCAAAAGAAATATGTCCCCATATTTTGCCCCAAGGCACGAATCTTGTTCAGGGCACATTGTGCTGTTGTGTCGCTTGCCAAAAAGCCCTCGGACTTTTCAATCTTCGGGGCAAGGCTTGCTCCCTCTTCCGATTGGGGCGTGAAGTGCCACTCGCTTGGCTCAATATCGCAAAGGAAGTGCAACAATTCGCGTGAGCCGACAGAGGCACACTTTTCTTCCAAGGTTTCTGTCGTGTCAGTGTCCTCAATCTCAACACGAATTTGTGCCAAGAGGTCGCCCGTGTCCATTCCCTCGTCGAGGCGGAAGATGGAAACCGCCGTTTGCCTTTTGCCCTCCATTATCGCACGCTGGATTGGCGCAGAGCCGCGATACTCTGGCACTGCACTCGGGTGAATGTTTATGCAACCGAACTTCGGAGCGGAAAGGACAGGCTCCTTCACCATATGCCCGAAGTCTATCACGAGGAGAACATCCGGCTCTTGCCTCACGATGTAGTCCGTCGCCTCTTGGTCACGAGAAAGCCTCTCCGTAGTGGTGAAGGGAATGGAAAGGCGTTTTGCCACTTCCTCAACAGGCGTCGGGGTCAGGACGAGCCCACGCCCGGCACGCCGTGGCGCAGAGGTAACGACAAAATCTATTTTTATTTCTCTTGCTATCTGTTCGAGGCACATTGCTCCGAATTTTCCGCTCGAACAGAAGCCAATTTTCAATTTTTGCATATTAGCCCCTTCTTGCCAAATGTTTTTTGATTAAGGTTCTTTTGAGTGGGGGGACACGGTCTATAATCATCTTGCCGAAGAGGTGATCCGTCTCGTGGCAGACGATGCGAGCGAGAAAGCCTTCAATTTCTTCCGTCAACTCTTCACCCATTTCCGTTTGGTATGTTATCGTAATTTTCTCCGGGGCTTCCACCTTTTCAAAAACGCCGGGGAAGGAAAGGCAACCTTCTTCCCTCACACAGCTTCCGACACGCTCTGTGATGCGAGGGTTCACAATCGTGAGTTTCCTGCCATCGTATTCTATGACGGCGAGGCGTTTTGAGAGCCCAATTTGCGGAGCTGCAAGCCCACAGCCGTCCGCTTCTTCCATCGTCTCATACATATCGCGGACGAGTTGCTTTAATTTTTCGTCAAAAACCGTTACTTCCTCCGTCTTTGCACGCAAAACTGGTGACGGGTAATGCACTATCTCTCTTAACATTTCGCTTGCACTCCTTTCAGGTGAGCCTCAACAATATGCTGGCAGATGAGGGAACTCGTGACGGGGCCAACACCGCCCGGGACAGGGGTGACGGCAGAGACAATGCCTGCCACAGAGTCAGTGTCCACATCGCCACAAAGTTTGCCCGTTTCGTCAAAGTTTATGCCAACATCGAGGACGATTTGCCCTTCCTTTACATAATCCTTCGTCAAGAATCTCGCCTTGCCGATTGCAACGATGATTATGTCCGCCCCTCGGCAAATTGACCTCAAGTCCCTCGTCTTGCTGTGGCAAATTGTCACGGTAGCATTTTTTGCAAGGAGCATCATGGCAAGTGGCTTTCCCACAACGAGGCTCCGCCCGACAACGACAACATTTTTGCCTGTGAGGTCCATGTCATAAAACTTCAAAATTTCCATGCAAGCCTCAGGAGTGCAGGGGGCAAAACCTTCGCCGTGCCCTGCATAGACCATTGCCTCGGAGGAAATCGTGATGCCGTCAATGTCCTTTGATGGCTTTATCAGGTTCACAATCTTTTTTTCATCCAAGTGCTTGGGCAGTGGGCGAAGCAACATGATTGCAGAAATACGCTCGTCCTCATTGCAGTCAATAATCGTCTGGGGCAGGAGTTCCGCCTCTCGCCCGTCTTCTGCAATGTGATAGTCAAAGACGGCGATGCCAAGGTTGTCGCAATTTTTCTTGATAGACCTTGCGAAGGACATATCGTCTGCCTTTTCGCCAACCCTGACGAGGGCAAGAATCGGCTTTAATTCTTTTGATTCAATTTCGCTTGCCACATTTTGCTTTATTTTTTCTGCCACAGGTTTTCCGAATAACATTTGGCTCACAGTCGCCACGCTCCCTTAAAATTTCAATTTAATTACGCGTATGATAGCACAAAATTTGCCTTTTTGGACAAAAGAAAAGAGTTGCAGGAATTTTTCTGCAACTCTATTTTATTAATTTACGCTAAGCAAGCAACAATGTTTTCTGCAATCCTTTGGATTACCGTCACGCACACAGAATTTCCCGCTTGTTTATATAACCTTGCATCGCTCATATCAGACGGCAATTTGAAATTTTTGGGGAAGCCTTGTGCGTTAAAACATTCGTGCGGTGTCATTTTACGAATACCGTCCTTTGCCTTTATCAGGCAAACATTGTGTCCTCCCTCACCTTGATTTGCAGTTAGGGTTGGGACAACTCCGCTTTTGTTTTTGCGGACATATTTCCGTCGCCATTGATACACTGCGTTGCTATCATCTATCGCGGATGCTAATTTTTCATAGATGTCACCCTTATATTTACCGAGGCGATAATAATATTTTTCGTCTAATTTTGTGTCAAAATCAATGATATCTTGCAGTGTGCGTGTCAAGGGAATTGGCTTTGGAAACTCAAATTTGCGTTTGTCGCTATCATCACGAAAAGCAACAATATAAATTCGTTCACGGTTTTGAGGAACATTTCCATAGGTCATTGCGTTCATAACCTTGTATTTTGGGGCAAGGTATCCCTCATGTTCCAGTGCATCTATAATAGTGTGAAATGTCTTGCCTTTGTTGTGCCCGACAAGGTTCTTTACATTTTCCAAAAATATCACCCGTGGTCTTTTTGCACGAATAAAGCGAATTAGTTCAAAGAAAAGCCCACTGCGAGTTAAACTGCCATCAGTGTTAAAAAGTCCTTGCCTATTCCCTGCAATGCTGATGTCTGTGCAGGGAAAGCCTGCGAGCAACACATCAAAGTCTGGAATTTCATCAGGCTTCACATCTATTATATTTCGGTGGTCAACCTTTATTTTTGAATTAAGTTCAAAGGTCTTTATGGGATATATGTCAATTTCATTTGCGTATATTGTTTCAAAAGCACCAGTATTTTCAAAACCTATGTCAATACCGCCCACTCCTGCAAAAAATGATGCACAAGTATATTTTTTTGCCATTACCAACACTCCATTTTTCAAACTCATTGCAATTTACACAGGGATTTTAACACATTAAGCAAAAAATTGCAGCTAGTCAGGCTAATAACGGTTAGCATTAAACAGATTAGCCCTTTTAGTCAGAGTCGTGTTCTGTGCTCAAATCTTTTTCTCCATACATCCGTTCATATGTTCCCAAAGGAGCAAAATCAACGCTGTATTGATTGTTGGATATTTTTGTAAAGATAACGCTATCAACGCCAAATTGGCACAACATATCATAGGTTATAAGAGTTCCAACAGGCACTTCAAAGACATCACGGAGCAACCATTTTCCCAATGTTTTGTTTGGATTGCTCATTATTGATTTGCCAACAAGCGTGCGAGAATCTTCAATTTCTTTTTCTCTGTCTGTCATCTTGTTATACATTTCTTGCCTGACCTTTGTAAAGGCTCCTTGACAAACCTTTGCTGACATACTTGTTCCATCAGGCAACAAGAGAGTAAATGGTGTATCTCTTGGCGGAAAGAAAGTTTCATCTCGCTCTCTATCTTTTGCAAGATAGGCAATATACAATTCGTTTTCGTCTCGCTTGCGCCCCTTAGCGTTCCATTGATTGAGTCCGCTTCTTTGCGGGACAAATTTTGTGCCATCGTTCAGGACATTATACAACCTGAGGCACAGTTGCCTAGCGGGCGTTTCGTCTATTGTCCTTGTGAGCGCCTTGCAAGGCTCGTGCAACAGGAGTTGTTTCAAGACTTCAAAGGGATCATCCAAAATCTCCACTTCAAATGAATCCATAAAGTCCATTTTTTCAAATATCATATACAGCGTGTTTTTGGACTTGCTGAAATGGTATGTGTGGCGACCATCTGAAAAATACACATTATTTGCATGCCCTCTTGCTTCGTCAATCACGATATTTTCAACATCAATGTAATCAAATGCACACTCGTATATCTTCATTGCGTTTGGCACACGCTTTATAATGTGGTATATCATTTCACGCAAACCGTGCAAATTTTTTGTCACCTGAATGCGTGTATTGCGATAACTTGCAATAGCCTTGATCAATTCAATACCAGACAAATGCTCATAACTCGGTCTGAGACGCCCAAATTCTGCAATTTTTTGATCGTCCTGCCCTACCCAAGTTTTTAAGCCGATACCAATTTTGTCCTTTATTGCATCGGCAGAACAATCATCACGGGACAAATTGAGTGCCTCAAAATACTTACAGAAAATATTTTCATGTGCTCGGTAATGCAAGAGAGGTTTGTCGGAATCTGAAAACAAATTAGACAAACTTCCCACCAACGCCAACATTTGCTTATAATTGTTTCTTTGGTTTTTGGACTGTCTTTCGTAAAACAAGAAACATCACCTCAATTTTATTTGTCATTAGTTTAGGGCTTTTGAAAAAGTATCAACTTCACATCCATTGTGTCGCCTGTTTCTGCCAAGAAGCGACAAATCTCACGGCGAGCGACTTCCTTTGCCTCTTCCTTTGGGTAGCGATAGACGCCGGCGGAAATCAAGGGGAAAATCACGCTCTTGCAACCATTGGCGAGGGCAAGGGAAAGAGAGTTCCTGTAGCAACTGGCGAGAAGTTCTTCCTCACCATGCTTGCCGTCACGATAGACTGGGCCAACGGTGTGGATGACAAACTTTGCTGGCAAGTTGTAGCCCTTTGTGATCTTCGCTTGCCCCGTCTCGCAACCGCCGAGGGTGGCACATTCTGCCAAGAGTTCGCGCCCCGCAGCCCTGTGGATTGCCCCGTCAACTCCTCCACCGCCGAGCAAAGTTTTGTTCGCTGCGTTCACAATGGCATCACAAGTTTGCACCGTGATGTCGCCATAAATCACACTAAAACTCATAGTGAATTTCTCCTTCTCCGATGTCTGCTCTCTTTGCTATCACAAAGGCAGCGAGGTCGTCAATGTCACGAGGGGGGAGCCAAAAACCTCGTGGCAAGAACCACTGCCAAAAGCGTGGTTTGTGGAGGCGGAAATATTCCCTTCTTGCTTCCATTGAGGAATATTTTTCATTAACGAGGCGGACAGGAAGAGCGAGCTCCTTTGCAAATTCCTTGTGCCCTGTGCCGTTGCCAAGGCAGATGAGGTCTGGCTCCTTGCCCAGCACACTGGACAAATCCCCTTCGCAGGCGTATTCAGCGAGGAAATTAAAATTCCCTTCCCGTAGCGATTGGAACAGATTTTCCTTCTTTTCCACTGGCACGATGGCAGAAAACAGCAATTCGTCACCTTCCGTGAAGGCAATTCCAATTTTCACATGCCCCGGGTCAATTCCTATTATCATTAAAAAGTCCCCTTTCAACAGATTCCCACCGCGGGTAAAGCCAAAGCCACTGCCATGGGTTTTCCCTGATGAAATCTGAAATTTTTTCATTTGCTAGGTCGAGGCTCGCTTGGATGTCCTCGCCAAACTTCTTGCCCCCGGCAAATTCCAAGGGTGGCAGGTATCTTGAAACGAAATTACCATCGGGCTTTCTGAGGCAAGCACCGACCACGACAGCACAGCCAGTGTGGCTTGCGAGCTTCGCCACGCCAAGGGGTGTGCTTGCTGTGTGCCCGAGGAAGGGGGAGGCAAGCCCCTTTTCCTTCGCATCTTGGTCAATTGGGACTGCGATCATTTCGCCCTTTTTCAAGGCACCTATGACGGCACGCAGGTCGCTCGCCTTGCCAAGTGGCTTGACACCGCCAGCAGCCCGAAGGTCTGAAATCATCTGCGTTATGCGACTGTCCCTCTGGTCTGCCCCGAGCCCATTGACAGGGACACCGAGGTGTGCCAAGGCGCTCGCCGCATATTCCCAGTTGCCGATGTGAGCCGTGACGAGGAGAACTCCCCTGCCCTCACTGATTGGGCGTGTGACATGCTCCACACCGTCCTGCTCCACAAAGTCCGTGATGTGGCTTGCGTCCTTTGGCAGGCGGGCAAACTCCGTTGCGGCAGAGCCGAAGTGCCAATAGCATTTTTTTATAATTTTCTTCGCTTCCTCGTTTGAAACTCCGAGATATTTTTCCGCCCTTGCTATCGCTTGGAGCGTCTTTTTGCGGTTAAAGTAATAAACCAAACGCCCAATTGCACCACCGAGGCGAGAAGCCACCTTCCTCGGCAGGAACGAAACAAACTTGCGATAAGCACAAAGGCTTGCGTAAATCACTGGTTGAGACATTTTCTTCCTCTTTTCTGTTATTTGTAACTGGGCAAATTATAATTTATGAAGAAAAGAAATGCAAGGAAAAACGGGAGAAATCTGAGCAAAAAGGTGCTTGAATAAATTTGAATATTTGCTATAATCGGCATGCAACAGACAGCTGTGTCTAATATTAAAAATTAGCAAAGGGGGAAGCAAACTATGTGTAGCGTAGCGGTTGAAATACCAAATGAAGTGCTCTATGACACAAAGATGACAGACACAGAAGCATCGCAATTTGCCAGCCAAATGACTGCTCTTGGGCTTTATGCTTGGAGAAAGGTGTCTATCGGATACTGTGCAAAAATCGCTGGAATGACCGAGGCAGAGTTTATTTCCTTCCTAGGGCAACACGGAGTCAGCATTTTTAGGTTTGACAATGAGGAAGAACTATTAAGGGACATCCAAAATGCGTAAGGTTGTTGTCAATTCCACTCCTATAATTGCCCTTGCGAAGGTTGGCAAACTGGACCTCTTGAAAGAATTATATGGCAAGGTGATCATTCCAACGGCTGTTTTTACCGAGGTGACAGCAAAGGACGATGCAGTAAAAACTCTCCTGTTACAAAACACCGACTGGATTGAAATTTGCAACATAAAGGAAGTAGCAAAAAGAGCAATGTTCAGGTCAAGACTTCACGATGGTGAGGTTGAGGTGATGATTCTCGCAGGAGAATTAAACGCAGATCTTGCCATTATTGATGACTATACGGCAAGGAAAACCGCAGAATTCATAGGGCTAAAACTCACAGGAACAATAGGAGTTCTGATCAAGGCAAAGCAATTTGGGCTCATTGACAAGGTTCTGCCGATTGTGGAACTCATGGAACAAAATGGAATATATTACTCACGAGAGTTAAAGGCACAAATTTGCCGTATCACTGAAGAAAAATATTAAAAGTTTCATAAAAATTCAAATTTTGTGCTACAATACACAATAGAAATTAAAATTACATCATAATTCAAGAGGAGGTGGCGTCGTGGCTGATAACGAAAAGCAAAGAATCATTCAGGAATTTGTGCCTGGGCGGCAGGTAACCTTGGCTCACATCATCACTAGCCCAACCCGTGTGCTATACGCCAAGTTGGGGCTCTTTGACGGTGCCGGGGCAATCGGCATCTTCACAATCACGCCTTCCGAGGCAGCCATGATCGCAGCAGATGTCGCTTCCAAGGCAGCAAGGGTGCAGATTGGCTTTGTCGACCGCTTCAACGGCTCGCTCCTCATCACGGGAGAAACTGGCGATGTGGAGGCGGCAATGAACGGAGTCCTCGCCGTCCTCTGTGGTAAGATGGGCTACACGCCAACTCCAATCACCCGCACATAAAATATTCATTCGCTTTTTCAAAATTGTAAAATCTTTTTTACAAGACGAAAAATTAAAATCCGCTGATAGCAACGCTAAACCCTCTGAAAATCGCTAAAAAAAATGCGAAAAAATAGTGAATAAAAACACGAGACTTCGAGCAAAATTTTGTTCAAAGCCTCGTGTTTTTTTTATTTCAAAATCGCCTTTGGATAATAAATCCGAAGTTTTTTAATTTCCTTCAAGCCGTCGCTTGTCTTGCCACTGATTGGCTTTATCCTCTCAAGCCCCTGACCGTAATCCGCCAAGACAAGGGACTTCCTGCCATAATAGAGGAAGTCGTTGCCCCTTTTGTCCTCTGTGCCACTGCCGGGGATAAAGGCATCAAGAAAGAGTGGGCGACTGCCCTTCAATTCCGTGTCGCTTCCCGTCTTTTCGTCAATTCCGCGGATGATGAGCCACTGGGTCACGCCATCGTTCAAGGTGTGCTGCATCTCTTTTGAGCCTGCTGCGTGCTCGTATGGGATTATCTGAAAGCCACCGATCTTGCCAATTTCGCAGGTGGAAACGCAGATGACACCGTGGTGGTTTGCCCGAAGTTGCCCCGTGTTTTGGAACATCGTACCCTCAAAGCGACCTGTGCCACCAACAGGCTTGACCACATGGGCGATAATTTTTCGTCCCTCTGGGTAAAAGACAGTAACCTTGCCGTCCGTGAAATTTTCAATCTCCATCATGTAGGGCGATTCGGACTTTTGATAGACATCATACTCCAAGATGTCGCCTGATTTCGGGAAATTTTCCTTGCTGATGAGCCCCTTGCCACGAAGTGTGACAGGCGTGCCCGTCGTTGGTGCATATAGCCCCCAGACACCGTTGCCAGCCTTTGTGGAGAGGACGATGGCACTGTTCACTCCTGCTGCCGGGGCGATCGTTTCCTTTGGAATAATGCTGACTGTTCTGCCCTTGCCGTCCTCAATCGCGAGCAGGATGTGCATTGCGTTCACAGCCGTGGCACAGACTGTGCCGGGAGTCCCCCATGCACTCGCCGTGTAGCTCGGGCAACGGGATGTCGTGGGGAGTTTCACGACCGTGCCAATTTCCTGCACTTCTCCCATTGCATCTCGCACCGTCACGATGGCGCCAATTTCGCAGGGGATTTCAACATGGTAAAGGAGTGTTTCCCTTGCCCATGCACTGCCACAGGTCAGGGCAAAAAACAATATTGTTGCAACTATAATTTTTCTCTTCATTGTCTTTTTACTCACTTACGAGTGCCAGGACTCTTGTCAATTCTTCCTTCAAGTCCGCAGCATCTTCAATGCCAACAGAGAAGCGGATAAGCCCGTCTGTGATGCCTGCCTTTGCACGCTCTTCCGCTGGAATTTGTGCGTGGGTTGTGCTTGCAGGGTGGGTCATGATTGAGCGACTGTCGCCCAAGTTTGCCATGTGGCGGATGAGCTTCAAGTTGTCCAAGACAATTTTTCCCGCCTTGACTCCTCCCTTGACGGAGAATGCCAACATGCCACCTGCACCCCTTGGTAAGTAGACCTTGGCGAGGTCGTGCTGTGGGTGGCTCGCAAGCCCTGGGTAAAGCACCCACTCAACGGCAGGGTGATTTTCCAGGAATTTTGCTATCTCCAAGGCGTTTTGGCTGTGGCGTTCCATTCGGAGCGGAAGGTTTGAAATCGTCGTGTGGAGAAACCAAGTGTCAAAGGCAGAGGGGCAACCGCCGAGGTCCCGCACGATTGAGGATTTCAATTTCACAGTGAGCCCTGCTGGGTGATACTCTTTTGCGAAATTTATGTCGTGATATGATGGGTCAGGCTTTGCGAGTGTCGGGAATTTTTCCGCGTAGTCTTCCCATGGGAAATTTCCGCCGTCTATCACAGCACCGCTCACGACAGTACCCTGACCGGAAATATATTTCGTGGCGGAATAGATAACGATGTTTGCCCCGTGCTCGAGTGGCTTTGCGAGGTATGGAGCAAAGGTGTTGTCAACCGCCAATGGGCAACCGACGCGGCGTGCAATGTTGCCAAGCGTGTCTAGCGGTGCCACGTTCATCAAGGGATTGCCTATCGTTTCTGTGATGAAAAGTTTTGTCCTTTCGTCGGAAGCCTCTTCAAATTTGCAGGGGTGGTCGCCGTCAACAAAGCGTGTCTCTATCCCAAAGCGTGAGAAGATATTTTTCAAGAGCGTGACCGTGCCACCATAAACCTTGTTTGAGCAAACGATGTTG
>R07__coassemble_470_pt1 | contig 14027 bp, 9 predicted proteins | sample R07__metabat2_high_PE_033 | metagenome-assembled genome bin R07 | reverse complement strand
TGTAAATCTGTCGGCGTGAGCCTACGGTAGTTCGAACCTACCCGCTAGCACCATTACAAAGCCGACTTAGCCCAGTAGGTAGAGCACATCCATGGTAAGGATGGGGTCTCCGGTTCGAATCCGGAAGTCGGCTCCATTGAGTTTTTACGACCAATTAATTTTGGTCGTTTTTCAATGCCAAAATTGCGAGAGTGATGGAATTGGTAGACATGCAAGACTTAGGATCTTGTGCCTTCATCGGTGTAGGGGTTCGAGTCCCCTCTCTCGCACCATTCAAAAAATGTCACGCAATGTAAAAATATATCCCTAAGTCACACACGGAAAATAAATCAGGATTAATTGGACACCATAGTTGAAAAAACTGTGGTGTCCTTTATTTTTGCTGTAAACTCTTTTGTTAAAAAAAATTCCACCTTCATAGGCACGCGAAATTTCTTTTTTTCACATGTCTAATTCAGTGGAATTTTATCAATAGCCGTCTAAAGTCTTTTGGCTAATTTTGTTTTTAAGTCCCTTCTAACATCGTCAAATTCTTGCAAAATTTCTTCGCTTGGTGCCTTTGTCACGAGGCTTGCTACCACAACGCAGACGAGGGAAATTGTAAAGCCAACGGCAAGGGAGTAAAGCCCTGTTGCGTCGGAAGGTGTCACGCCACCGCAGAGTGGAATGTAATCCCAAACGATGACTGTGACAGCTCCAGAAACGATGCCAAAGAACGCCCCATAAAAGTTGCAACGCCTCCAAAAGAGCGACATGAGAACCGTTGGGCCAAAGGCAGCACCGAGCCCTGCCCAAGCATCTGAAACAAGTTTCATGATGGAAGAATTGGGATCAAGAGCGATAATGTATGCCAAGATAGCCACGACGAGAACAGTTATACGGCTTGTGAAGAGCACTGTTTTTTCTCTTGCATCGGGTCTTACTATTCCGCGGAAGATGTCCTCTGCAATGGAGGAGGCAGAAACAAGGAGTTGCGAGTCAGCCGTTGACATGATGGCAGCAAGGATGCCACAGAGGAAGAGCCCTGCAATGATCGGGGTGCTATTTATCTCAACAAAAAGTTTCAAGATCATTTGTATAAAGACATATTCAGACTTGCTCCCTTCAAGCACCATTGGTGCAAGGAAGGCACGCCCGATGATCCCAATCGCACAGGCGGCAAAAAGAGACAAAGCAACCCAGGTGATGCCGATTGATTTTGACTTCATCATTTCTTTTTCATTTTTCACTGCCATGAAGCGAACCAAGATGTGTGGCATGCCACAATAGCCGAGCCCCCAAGCGAGTTGCGAAATGATCTCCACCGCTGTGTATGGCCTCTCGCCATTTGAAAATAAATCAAGATACCCAGCCACGCCACCTGGCACATTTGTGCTTGCCAATATGTTTGACAATCCACCCTTGATGGTTGCATAGGCAAGGATAGGGACGACCAAAAGAGCCACGAGCATAAGCACGCCCTGGATGAAGTCTGTGGCACAAACTGCCATGAAGCCACCAAGGAAGGTGTATGCCAAGATGATGAAGGCACTTATCGTGAGAGCTTGATAGTATGTGATGCCAAAGACAGAGGCGAAGAACTTTCCTCCAGAAGCAAAGGCAGAAGCTGTATAGACAAGGAAGAAAATTGAAATCGTCAAGGAAGAAACCCCGAGCAGGATTCTCTTTTTGTCGCGAAAACGATTCTCCAAAAACGCTGGAAGGGTCAGAGAATTGTTCGCCCGAATTGTGTATCGCCTCAAGGGACTCGCGATGAAGAGCCAATTTGCCACTGTTCCTAAGAAGAGCCCAACCGCGATCCATGCTTGACCTGTGCCAAAAATATAGACCGCACCGGGAAGCCCCATGAGAAGCCATCCGCTCATGTCAGAAGCCTGTGCAGAGAGAGCAGCCACTGGGCCAGTGAGCCCTCTGCCACCGAGGAAGAAGTCCTCAGAATTTGTGTTTTGCTTTGCGTAATAAAGTCCGATCAGTAACATCATAGCAAAGTAGATGATTAATGTTACCAAGATCCACATTGCGTTGTTTGTCATAATTTTTTACCTCTTTTGTGAAATTTTGTTTGCAGGTCAATTGCAAACCTGCGTATGTTACCATTTTTTCTTGATTTATGCTAGGACTTTGAGGCACTAAGACAAAATTTGCACTTGATTTTATGCCAAAAGGGAATAAAATTGCTCAGTAAAATGGAAATTAAGAGGTTAGATTCTATGGCAAAGTTACAAAAGAAAAAGTTGCAAGGTTCACAAAGTGAGCAAAAATATATAAAAATAGTTGGTGCAAGGCAGAATAATTTGAAAAATATATCTTGCCAACTGCTAAAAAATTCCATGGTTGTCATGACTGGTCCGTCTGGTTCTGGCAAATCGTCCCTCGCCTTTGACACAATCTATGCAGAGGGGCAAAGGCGATATATGGAGTCCCTTTCAAGCTACGCACGCCAATTCCTTGGCATGGCGGAGAAGCCACTTGTTGACGAGATAGAGGGGCTTTCCCCTGCAATTTCCATCGAACAGAAGGGCAAGAGCCACAACCCTCGCTCAACAGTCGGCACTGTGACAGAAATTTATGACTATCTCCGCCTGCTCTTTGGCAGGATAGGAAAACCCTATTGCCCGTCTTGTGGCAGGGCAGTGACAAAATACAGCGTGGACGAAATCGTTGACAAAATTTTTCAAGGTGAAGCGGAGAGTGCCCTGCACATCATGAGTCCACTTGTGCGAGGCAAGAAGGGACAACACAAGAACCTCTTTTCTTCCCTTGCTTCAAAGGGCTACATGAGGGTGAGGGTTGACGGCACTATCTATCGCCTCGACGAGGAAATTGAGCTGGAAAAGAACGACAAGCACACAATCCTCTGCGTTATTGACAGGCTAAGGCTCAGGCAAGAGAACAAGGCTCGTCTGACAGAAGCTGTGGAAATGGCACTCCGCCTCTCTGGTGGCTTTGTCGTCGTGGCAAGCGAGGACAGCGAGCAGGAGTTCACAGAAAATTATGTCTGCCCACATTGCGAGACGAGCTTGCCAGAAATTGAGCCGAGGCTTTTTTCCTTTAACGCTCCGACTGGGGCGTGCCCTGATTGTGCTGGGCTTGGCTTTCACGCACATTTTTCCCCACAAATTGCGGTGGCCCCAGAGCGAACATTGGCAGAGGGAGCATTTTTGCCGTGGAAAAACACAAAATATATGATAGAGCGAGCCTATATGTTGGCTGGCAAAAAGGGTTGGGATATAGAAAAACCATTTTGCGACCTGCCCAAAACCGTGCAGGATGCCTTACTCTATGGCGACGACACACCGCTCGACCTCGTATTCACTGCGAACACATTTGAGCGAAATTACACGGGGCGTTACATTGGGCTCATTCCGTGGCTCGAAAAAAGATACGGTGAGACTGAGTCCGAGCAGTTCAAGGAAGAGTTAGAGCGTTACCGTGTGGAGGACAAATGTTCAAGTTGCGATGGTCGCAGATTGCGGAAGGAAGCACTCTCTGTCCGCCTCGGGGACTATAACATTGCCGACCTCACTGCTATGTCCGTGGAGGAGCACTTGACTGTCCTTGAAAATTTGAAACTTGATGAAAGGGAGCAAAAAATTGTCGGCGTTGCAATGGAAGAGATCAAAAAACGCCTGCAATTTTTGGTCAACATCGGGGCAGGCTACCTCTCGCTTGACAGGCGTGCCGACACGCTTTCTGGCGGAGAGAGCCAACGCATCCGCCTCGCCTCGCAACTTGGCTCGGGGCTCACAGGTGTGATGTATGTTTTAGACGAACCAACAATTGGCCTTCATGCTCGCGACACGAGCAAGTTGCTCGCAACGCTCAAAACGATCAGAGATCTCGGCAACACTGTCATCGTCGTTGAGCACGACAAGGAAACGATGGAGGAAGCGGACTACATTGTGGAAATTGGTCCTGGTGCAGGGGAAAATGGCGGCACAGTCACAGCAGAAGGCGACCTTGACGAATTTTTGACTGGCAGGGCAAAGGGGAGCGACACTGGAAAATATTTGCGTGGCGAGGAAAACGGAGTGGAAAAACCAAAATCACGCAGGAAGTCTAATCATTTTCTCACCGTGACGGGCTGTGGCGAGAACAACTTGAAAAATATTGACATTTCAATTCCGCTCGGAAGCTTCACATGCCTTACAGGAGTCTCCGGTTCTGGCAAGAGCACATTTTTATATGAAATCCTTTACAAGGGGCTCCGCCAATTTTTTGACAAGGATTACCGCTCAATCCCCGGCAAATTCAAAAAAATTACGGGTGCAGACAGATTAAAAAATATCGTCCTTATTGACCAAAGCCCAATCGGCAGAACTCCTCGGTCAAACCCTGCAACCTACACTGGAGTATTCAGCTCAATTCGCGAACTCTTTGCGGAACTGACTGAGGCGAAGATGCGTGGCTACACTCCTGGGCGTTTCAGCTTCAATGTCAAGGGAGGCAGGTGCGAAGCCTGCAATGGCGACGGCGTGACAAAGGTTTCCATGCTCTTTTTGCCAGATGTCTATGTGAAGTGCGATGTCTGCGGTGGCAAGAGGTACAATAGGGAAACACTCGAGGTCAAGTTCAATGGCCACACAATTGCAGATGTGCTAGACATGACGGTGGACGAGGCGTCGCGTGTCTTTGCCAACATTCCAAAGATTGCAAGTCGGCTTGCCACAATTTCCGAAGCTGGGCTTGGCTACATAAAACTCGGGCAGAGTTCCACGACACTTTCTGGTGGCGAGGCACAAAGGGTGAAGCTCGCAACAGAGCTCGCAAAAAAATTCCAAGGACCAACGCTATATTTGCTTGATGAACCAACGACAGGACTTCATTACAGTGATGTGAAAAAATTGTTGAAGCTCCTGCATAAACTTGTGGAAAATGGACACTCAGTGCTTGCCATTGAACACAACCTTGATGTCTTAGCTTCAAGCGACTACATCATTGACCTTGGGCCTGAGGGCGGCAAGGCGGGTGGCAAACTTGTGGCAAAGGGAACGCCAGAAGAAGTCGCAAAGGGCAAGGGCTACACAGCAAAATTTTTGAGAAAATTCTTTGAAGAAAACTAAATTCATCAGCTCGTTTTGAAATATAAACGGGCTGATTTTTTGTCAAGGTTAAATTACTATGGCAAAAGTAACATAAATGTGCTAAAATACACAGTAATTTTGTAAAGTATAGAAAGGACGCATGCGTTATGAAAATACATTCTGCATTTACGATTTTAGAAGTGCTAATTGCCGTCACAATCATCGGCATTATGTCAGGGTTACTAGCGATTTCATCCAGCAACGCCACAGACAAGGCACAGGCTTTGAAAATTGTTTCGGATATGCAAAATGTAAAAACAGCATGCGTCCTTTATTATTCTGAAAATGGCAAGTATCCAACACAAGTTTCTGACCTGAACGACTATCTTGACTCGTCTGTGTCCTACACGGGAACTCCCTTTTCACTTGTGAATGGTGATGGCGCGAGTGCAACTGCACTTTTTGTGAGGTATGATGGCACTGCAACAAAGGGCAACTTGGAAGCAAACAGCGGTGTGGCGACTCGCCTTGAAAAGATGAAGGATGAAATTCCTCTTTACAAAGATGCGACTGTCAGCACGGACAATTCTGGCACATATGACAAGGGCAGTTCCGTATATATTTTGGTGAAAAAATAAAGGAGCCATTGGTCATGCCCTTCTTTGAAATCAGATTTCAAGATATAATTGATATTCTGATTGTTGCCTACATCATATATAAAATTCTTTTGCTCTTCCGTGGCACGAGAGCCATGCAACTTGTAAAGGGACTGATGATTGTCGCTTGCATTGGCATTTTAGCGAATATCTATGACCTTCGGTGCCTTGTTTGGTTGATTAGAAAATTCTTTGGTGCCTTCATTGTTGCAATCCCCATCCTCTTTCAGCCGGAACTCCGCAGGGCACTGGAAGAATTGGGCAAGGGGGGCAGTTGGCGATCAAAGGGAGAAGCCGAATTGCAGGAGCAGAAGGCAAATGAAGTGGCACGAGCCTTGTCCTATTGTGCAAGGCACCGTATTGGTGCTATCTTTATCCTCGAGAGAAACACCAGCTTGAAGGAATATTGGCAAGAGGCACAAATCATCGATTCCGCCATTACATATGAACTCATCGTTTCAATATTTTGGGAAGGCACACCATTGCACGATGGAGCCTTGATCTGCAACAAGCAACACCTCATCGCTGGTGCTTGCTATCTTCCCTTGACAAGGCGCCAAGACCTTTCCAGTTGGTATGGCACACGCCATAGAGCTGCTCTCGGGCTTACCGAGTTGACCGATGCAATTGCACTTGTTGTTTCTGAGGAAAGGGGCGAAATTCGTGCTGCCGTCGCTGGAAACTTCTCACGACCCCTTAACGATGAACGATTGACTAAGATACTCAAAAATTATTTCTTTAAAAGTGAATCAGACAATGGCTTCTTTCAAACATTTGCCGAAGAATTGAGGGAAAATTTGGGAGGTAAGGATTAATGTTTAGCAAAATAAAGACGACCCTTTCCATTTTTTTCACTTTCTTAGCTCATTGGATTCGTTCCGCATTGAGATTGCCTCACAAAGACAACATCAAGATCCTTGTCTTCTCGCTCTTGCTTTCAATTGCCCTTTGGTGCTTTGTGTCATACGACAATCAGGCAAGGGCTGTCAGGACTATCTCCGTGCCTGTCCAATACATTGGGCTTGCCAGAGGACTGGACAAAAAGGGCGATACAGAAGCAGTTCAAATAAAGATTCAAGGAAACGAAAAATCCCTTTTGAAACTTTCTACCGAGAATGTTAATGCAAAGGTGAACTTGAAAGGCAAGAGCGCGGGCACTTACACTCTTAACATAGATGTAGCAACTTCTTATGCTGATGTTAAGGTGGTAGAAGTTTCCCCCGAGCAAGCCGAGGTCTCAATTTTCCAAGTTGACAAGAAAATTGTCCCCATAAAAGTCAATTTAATAGGTCAGGCGGAAAAACAAAACATTAGTGAGATTGTCCTCACTCCATCTCAAATTGCAATATCTGGTAAGAAGGATGTTATCAAGGCGATAAATGATTTAAGTGTTGACCTTGACACTCAAAAACTTGACTCAAGTGGCAATGCTACGCTACCTATTTCTAATTTGCCAAAACAATTTTTAGAAGGTGCTGATTACACTCTGTCGCAAGGGAATGTTGCGGTTCATGTCGTCTTTGGAAACGAAATTATCACAAAAGAATTGCCACTAACCTACACTCTTGTTGGCAAGCCAAAAGCTGGCATAGAAATTTCAAGACAAGTTCTGTTTCCATCAAGTGTGAAGGTTAAGGCAACAGCTTCTTTTTTTGACAAGGTCAAACGAATAAATATTGGCAAAATTGATATCTCTGGCATAGAAGCAACAACTGTGCTTGAAGTTCCATTTGCAGTCTCTGACGATTTCAAGAGACTCCACCCCGATGTTGAATTTTACGCGCCAAGCAAACTTCGTCTTGATATTGTCTGCCGTGAGCAACTTGTAAAAAGATTATATAAAAATATTCCAATTGGAATTGTCGGGCAAGACGCAACAAAAATCAAACTGTCTAGCCCAGTTGCTTCCGTCGCAATAGTAACGACTGAATCTATCCTAAATAGTTTCAAGGACGAAATTCCATTTGAGATTTTTGTTGATGCGACTGATGTTGTTCAAAAGAGAATCACCTTGCCAATTTCTTTTAAGGCAAAACAAAATGGAGTTAAACTCATAACGATTGCTCCAAGTGCAGTAACAATTGAGCAGTAATAATACAAACAAGCAGGTGTTTAAAGTGGGATCATATAAAAGAAAATATTTCGGCACAGATGGAGTTCGTGACATTGCCTACCAAGGCAACATGACGACTGCCTTTGCCTACGCACTTGGCGTTTCCTACGCCAAATGGAATAAATCAATTGACAATTCTTTGCCTGTTGCAATAGGTATGGACACAAGAATTAGCGGTGAAACTCTCGCTCGTGCCTTGGCAAAAGGGATAGTTGACGCAGGTGGAGCGGTTGTCTTCCTCGGAGTGCTTCCAACTCCGGCGGTGAGTTTTGTCTTGAAAAATGGCAAGTTCAGAGGAGGGGCTATGGTCTCCGCCTCTCACAACCCGTGGCAATATAACGGCATAAAATTTTTTAATGCAGACGGCTTCAAACTCAGTGATAAAGACGAATTTGAAATAGAACAAATTTTGGACACAGTGCTCGATGCAACAAAAGAAATTGACCTTCTGAGTGTAACCTGGCAGGACGGGACAAACCTCTCGCAACTTTACCTAGACAAACTGATTGCAACCTTTGGAGCAGTGCAAGGTGGCAACAAAAAACTTGTGGTAGACGCGTCCAATGGCGCAGCGAGCAAGTTTGTCAAGCCACTTTTCTCCCACTGGGATGGGGAAGTTGTGTTTCTAGCAAATTCGCCTGATGGCAAAAATATTAACGAAAATGTCGGTGTCATGCACCTTGATAACCTGAAGAAGGTTGTCTTGGCAGAACGTGCCGACCTTGGAATTGCCTTTGATGGTGATGCGGACAGAGTCCTTATGTGTGATGCACAAGGGCGGACAATAGATGGCGACATAATGATGCTCATTGTGTCACGATATCTCAACGCCACGGGCAAACTTGGAGCAGGGCTTGTTGCAACGATCATGTCAAACCAATCACTTCTTGACCACTTAGCAAAGGAAGGAATTTGCACCTACCGCACAGATGTCGGCGACCGCTATGTCTTGGAGAAGATGACGGAAACTGGTTCTCGCCTTGGCGGTGAGCAGTCGGGGCACATAATTGCCTTTGATGTTGCAAACACTGGCGATGGCATGGCGAGTGCGATACTCTTCCTCACAGCCTTGTCTTACTTGAAGGCAGATTTGAACAGCCTAGTGGATTGGTTTGACCCATATCCGCAACTTCTGGTGAACAAAACTGTGAAGGACAAAAATGCCGTTATGGCGTCTCCCTTGCTCAAAGAAGCAGAAAAAAAAGCAGCTCAGGTGCTTGGTGACAAGGGGCGTATGTCCCTCAGACCATCTGGCACTGAGCCACTAGTTAGAATATTTGTTGAATGCCGTGACGCAGAGCTCATGAAGCGTGTTGTGGCAATTATGGAAGGAGCAATTGATTCGATAGTATCATGATTAGAAGAAGAAAAGAACTTACAATTTGCCCACTCGGTGGAATGGGCGAAATAGGGAAAAATATGACGGTCATCGGCTTTGGCGGAAAATATATCGTCGTTGACTGCGGTCTAAAATTTCCGGAGGAAGATATGCTCGGGATTGACTTTGTTATCCCAGATGTGTCATTTCTGATGGACAATAGAGAAAATATTTTAGCATTTATCATAACCCACGGGCACGAAGACCATATTGGCGCTTTGCCCTTTGTCCTGCCAAAACTCAATGTGCCTGTTTACTGCACAAGACTCACAGCAGGACTGATTGAGAATAAATTATCAGAGGCATGTCCACACTTCAAGCCACGATTTCAAGTTGTGGAGCATTGCGACAAGGTGAAAATTGCAGATTTTGAAGTGGAGTTCATAGAACTTTGTCACTCTATTCCCGATTCTTGTGCCTTGGCTATCACAACGCCACTTGGCATAATTTTTCACAGTGGTGATTTCAAATTTGACACAACTCCGACAGACGGTGTCAGCCCAGATTTCAGTGCCCTGGCCCGCATTGGCGACAAGGGAGTTCTCCTCGCTATGGTTGACTCCACAAATGTTGAGAGGTCGGGCTTCACCCCTTCGGAGAAATGCACAAGGGAGACCTTTGACAAACTTTTCCGTAGATACAAGGATAGACGCATCTTGGTCGCTACCTTTGCTAGCAATCTGAACAGAATTGCGAGCATCATAACTGTCAGCCAACGCTTCAACAGGAAGGTTCTGATCCTTGGCCGTAGCATGGTGGCAAATGTTGACCTTGCATGCAGGCTCGGCTATATGAAAATTCCTGAAGGAATGCTCATCACAGCGGAAGAAGCAAGAAAAATTGCTCCAAACCGTGTGACAGTAATCACAACAGGGAGTCAAGGAGAACCATTTTCCGGGCTCGTCATCATGAGCAGAAATTCCCACAAACAGGTGACACTGGGCGAGAAGGATGTCGTTATCATTTCTGCCACACCGATCCCCGGAAATGAAAAACTTGTTTCAGACACAATAAACAGGCTCTTCGAACTCGGTGTCGAGGTCGTTTATTCCTCTTATGGTATGGGGCAAGACATAATTCATGTCTCTGGTCATGCTTCAAGGGAAGAGTTGAAACTTTTATTTTCCCTCATCAGACCTAAATTCTTTGTCCCATGTCACGGAGAATATAGGCACCTTGTCCACCACGCAGCCCTTGCTCGTGAAATGGGAGTAAGTGCCAGAAATGTCTTTGTTTTGAAAAATGGCGAAGTCCTCTCAATGACGACGAACACAAAGGCTGTGAAGGGAAGATCTGTCCAGACTGGAGCGATTTTAATTGACGGTATTGCATTGGGTGAATTTGAAAAGAGCATAGTGAGGGAGCGTCGTGACCTTGGAGAAAAGGGAATTGTTACAATTTCTGTCGTGCTCGGCTCTCACCATAATCTTTTGGCTGAGCCACAGGTTGAAACAAGAGGCACAGTGAGAAATTCGGAGACTCGCCGCTACAAAAAGGAGTTTATCGATGCAGTAAAGGATGCAGTTGCACAGTTGCAACGCACCCCTGGTGCAGATGTGGCAGATTTGCCAACGGAAATCAGAAAAAGAATCAGACACATTTATGGCAGGACGACTAGGGACTACCCGACGATAGTGCCACTCGTTACTGTCTTGAAACGATAATTTTTTAAGGAGGAAAACAAAGTGTATAAATCATTATTTCTCGGTCTTGTGCAAGGGCTGACAGAATTTTTGCCAGTAAGTAGCTCTGGACATTTGGCTATTTTTCAGAACATATTAGCGCTTGAACTCGAATCATCATTGCCATATGAGCTTGTCTTGCACATTGCAACGGCACTAGCAACCCTGATATTTTTCAGAAAAGACATAATAGAAATTTTGTCTGGTTGGTTTCGTGGCTTGAAGCACAAAGAACTTCGCACGAGTGATCCTTGGAGACTTGGTTCTTGTGTCCTTATTGGCACAGTTTTGACGGGAGTCATTGGACTTTCTACCAAAAATATTGTAGAAGCAATATCTCAGGAAGTTGCAATGGTTGGGATATTCCTTTGTGTCACTGGTGCAATTCTCCTTGCCACAAAATTTGCAGAGACAAGAAAAAGGAAAATTTCCTATTCAAACAGTGCCATCATCGGACTTGTGCAAGGAATAGCAACACTTCCTGGCATTTCTCGCTCTGGTTCCACAATTGCTACTGCAATTTTCTTGGGGACAGACAAAGAAGAAGCATTCAAATTTTCCTTTCTTCTCTCTATCCCAGCAATTTGTGGAGCTTGTCTCTTAGAATTTTGCGACCTTGGAACAGAAGGCTTTATGCTTGCTCTTCCTGACGGTTGGTTGCTAGGAGCCGTTATTGCCTTTGTGGTAGGGTATCTCTCCCTCGCACTTTTGAAGAAACTTGTGATAGAAGCGAAGTGGCACTATTTTGGAGTCTATTGCTTCATCATCGGTATCATTGCAATCGTTTATTAAACATGAAAATTGTTTTGGCTTCCAAGAGCCCAAGGCGCATTGAGTTGCTCCGCGGGCTTGGGTGGAAATTTGACATAATCCCGTCACAAAAGGCGGAACATATTGACGAGCACCTTGCACCAAAGGACATTGCAATGGCACTTTCTCGTCAAAAGGCAGAAGATATTGCTACCAAAGCCTTCTCCTCTTGGGTCATTGGGGCAGACACAATTGTCGTGATAAATGATCGTGTGCTTGGCAAACCAAAGGACGAAGCTGATGCGGCTGCTATGCTTGAAAGCCTTGAAGGCAAGACTCACGAAGTTTTCACAGGTGTCACAGTAATCAGCCCTACGGGGCAAACCTTAACAAAATATTCAAGGAGCCTCGTAACGATGAAACACTTGACAAGGCAAGAGATCCTGTCATACATTACATGTGGCGAAAGTATGGACAAGGCTGGTGCCTACGCTATCCAAGGCAAGGGGACGCTCCTTATCTCTTCAATAGAAGGGGATTATTTCAACATTGTAGGGCTTCCCTTGGAGCTCCTGTCATCAATGTTTGCCGAGCTTGGTGTTACGCTCGCTGAACAGTTTAATGGGGTAAATGAAGATGAATAAGAAAATTGTTTCTTTTATAACCTTAGTGCTTGTTCTTATCTTTGCACTAATTTCTTTGAAACCACGCCTTTGCTATGAAAAGAATAATAACAAAATTTGCCTGGCTATTGACTTCAAGGATATAAATTATTTTGCTTTTTTGACCAATAAGCCACAGGAAGAAATTTATAGCGAACTCCATAGCCTTGGCATCAGTGCAATTCTTAGTGGCGAGTATAATGTTGTTGCCAGTGGAAAGATTGTAACTGATGGTCTTGCCTTGACAAATGGCGGTTCTGTGCCAGGTTGCAGGCTTGGGCAAGCAGTTTTGTTTATTGCAAATTCCTATGGATATAGAAGTAATTTACTTGCATACATTTCACGCAGATATCCCTCGTCAAAAGAACTCAAAACACAAAATGGAATATATGTTGCCTTGCCAGTTTCTATGGAAGAGGTGGCGACAACCTTTTATTTGCCAGACTTTCAAGGGCTAGACTTCGCAAGAAGAAACAATATCCCAGTAGTTTTTCGCCTCGGTGCATCAATAAGCACAGATGGGAATTGTGTTGCTTCATATATGGACGATATTGTTGCATTTTGCCCGAGCATATTTAGCGTTTGCATCAATGGTGTCGTTGTGCCTGCTTACCCTGATGTCAAGCCAGTTGCAGAGGAACTAAAAAAACACAATATTTCCCTCAGCCTAATTGAATTTGTCAAACAAATTGGAACAGCGAACTTCGCGAAGGAAATGTCCCCATTTGTTTTGCAACTTCATAGTTTGACAAAGGATGAAATCATCAATAGAAATATAGCAAAAAGCACTATGCTTGACAGATACGCCAGAGCAGTTTATGAAAGGTCCATAAGGATTATCCTCATGCACCCATATGACCTTCAAATGGGAAATAAATTTGAGGATTTCAAGAGCGACCTCACTGCAACAAGGCAAACGATTTTGAACCACGGTTTTGAAATGGGGCTTCCGCTTGGCTTTCCAGATGTTACGGCTAGCCCTCTTTCTGCTATTGCAATTGCAATGTTTTTCGCTCTTAGTCTATTTTATTTTACTTCGTTTTTTGCAGAGCGTGAAACGATTGATTTTTGCCTGCTTGCCGTTGGAATTGCACTAGCACTTGCCATTGCCCTTGCGATTTACAAATGCGAAATTATCGCCAAGTGTTTTGGCGGTCTTTGTGCAGGGCTTGGTGCGACTGTTGCCACGCTCGTTGCACTTGATGTTAGGGAAAAGCATATCTTCAAAAATTATCTTCTTGCAATACTATTTGTTTTTGCAGGTGGGACTGCCATTGCAGCCTTTTATGGCACGACAGAGGCAATTGTCCGCACTGCACCATTTAGTGGTGTTAAACTCACACTGCTTTTGCCAATTCTCCTTGTCTTTGCACATGACATTAGCAAGCGTGTTCACCCAGAAACTCCTGCTGAAATTGTTACTCGCCCAGCCCTCTGGGGAGAATTAATTTTGCTTGGCGTCGTGCTTTTGGCACTACTTGTCATGGCAATTCGCAGTGGTAATGTTGAGGAGGTTTCAAGTTTTGAAATGACTTTCAGAAGGCTACTGGAGCGAATTTTTATCGTCCGCCCAAGGACAAAAGAATTTTTGCTCGGCTATCCTGCTGTCATTCTCTATTGCTACATTGCTAAAAACAATTTTATTCCTCAATATCGGGAAGTTCTACGCCTTGCAGGTTGCATTGCCTTTGGCTCTGCCTTTAACACATTTTGCCACTTCCACACGCCATACTGCATGACAATTATTCGTGTGGCAAATGGC